>OGKE01000038.1_pt1 | contig 141212 bp, 128 predicted proteins | sample 1572341 | NCBI WGS metagenome assembly OGKE01 (sample SAMEA2582091, study PRJEB24529) | metagenome | biome: Human gut stool | place: China | collected 2011
TTTATGGGCTTCACAGAGGTTTTTCACTTGCTTTCGCACTCGATTTTCTTGATTTGACCACATTTTTACGACAAATTCTTGGAAAAATATATTCGTCTGATTTTCTTACCACATTTTACGACAACGGCTTATGGTTTATACCACAGCAGGTACAGTTTCCGGCAGATTCATTTTAGACATCTCATTTTCCACGTGAGACTTTTCTGCAATATGATTGTAGACATTCATTGTAATCTGTGCATCTGAATGTTCTTCGCTCCGCTACGGTCGGTGCTAAACGGATATCCACATTACTCTGTTTTGTTGTATACTATTCTGCTGTAATATTTATTCTACAATCTTACAGTTATCGCTCTTATGTAATACAAGCTCATACTGTGAGATTTGTGTCATTTTCGACTTATTATCCAGATACTTCACAGACACACTGACCTTGAGGTTATCGCCATCTTTGGTAAAGACAGGGTTTACCAGTTCTGAAAATACATAGTCGCCAGAAACAGGAGCAAGCACTCCGTCTTTGACATAATAGGCAAGTTCCTTTTCCGCAGCTGTCGGGTACAGATTAAAGAATGTTTCCAAAAAAACGGTAGCGTCCTTGACTGTATCAGAGCTGACACGGACATCGGTTTCCTGTGCTTTCGGCTCATGCTTTGATTTCTGTACTGCTGGAGCAAGTGTCGGATTCTGGGTAATGGCCATTGCACCGTCCTTATCCACATGAACGGTCACGCTGGCTGTCATTGGCATTAAGACTGAACATACTCATTAGTTCTCCGAGCTTCATATAGATTCCGGCAAAACAGATTATCTGCAAAAATGCCACCATAAAGAACGGATAGTCTGTGGAAATGTTGTAGAACATACTGGAAATCGAAAATCCTCTGCTGATTTGGTCGTTTCAATCAATACGCTACATTCTTCCATCGTAATTCAGTCCTTTCTTCTATAGTAATCCCCGTAAATAATGCATTGAAATAAGCACGATAATTTTTAACCTGTTTCCTCATTGACGGATTTAATATAAGTCTCATCTCATCCATCCAGATAGAAATCAGATCTGCCCGAAACTCTTCGCTGTAAAGTTCCACATCCAGAAGCCAGTTATCATCAGGGCGGTTATAGACACACGGACTGTAAACCAGATAATTTGTGGTCAAATCATCTACTGAAAGCAGTTTTTTTACGGAAAACACATTATTCCCAGTCAGCTCAATCACCTTTGCATTTTCCAAAACCACTTCATCCAGTTTATCCTCAAATTCCTTATCTTCATCGTACCAGAAAATGATACGACACTGATAAAACTCAGGCAGAAGTACAGCAAATCTGCGATTTAAATCTTGTATTATTTTGTCTGTATCCATGCTGCATTATCTTCCCTCTGTACTTTCAAATATATGGTACTTATCGCTACACCTGCATAAATTTCTTCTATAATCATGGTTCTCTTTCCTTCTTTATCCAAGATCTGGTTGTTGACAAAAAATAGCTTACCTCATATAATGAGTATAGGTTTATAGTGCATCCGTGATGGTGTCTGTTTACAGATGCTATGTTGCCTGTATTCCAGCTGTCCGGGGTCTCCGTGATGGTGTCTGCTTGCAGATGCTTGAATCACGGGGTCTTTTTTTGTCCATATTCCAGAAAATCATATATCCTAATCATTCTGTGAAGATTACTACGATTCGGACTATCTAAAGAACTTAAAATATTGTTGTTCTCTGTAAATATCGCTTGCAAAATACTTCGATACTGATTTACATCTATTTTTTCTTCTGGCATACACCCAAGCAAACGAATTGCCTTCATTAAATTATCTTTTTCTTGTGTCCATACTTCCCATGCTGTTCTTTCTCCAATTGCAGAACGATTACGTTTAATTGTTGATTCTGTGACAATTTCAGTATATGAATGTGGGGCTTTTTCTTCTGCCAATTCGCTTTTCATATTAGATTTTGAAATATAATACCACACCGGCAATTTCCAGGAATTTTGTTTTGCAAGCTCTGGATAAACAAATTCTAATAATTGCTCGCATGAATATAACGAATCGTGTAAAATAATGTTTCTATACCATTGTTCAGAATTTACTGCTCTTGCTAAACCATATACACCGGTCGTTGTTAAACCAATCGAAAGTGCAAGCATATTTTCATCAATACGACCATCTTCCAATGAAGCGACCTGCATCGTTGGTCCCGGTTGTTGAGTCAACGCAAACGCATAAAGCTCATCCTTAAATCTACGCAATAATTTAACTGGTAAAGCCGCTTTTTTTACAGACAGAGCATCATATAACAGACTAAAATCTGAAAGTGTTATTTTAGTCATTTCCAGCAATTTACTGCGTATAATCATTGAATGAGAAGTTATCTCACTTCCAATGAAATCCGGATTATATTCAACAAAAATAAATCTTTTTTGTAAAGTTTCTATTTTATCCAATGGCAAACATTCCACAACATCGCTAAGAATCGCCTGAATATCTGAATCTGAAATAGAGTAACCTATGAAAATAATCGGATATTCCATAAAAATCGTCATCAATTTTGCGGCAAGATATTTTCCTTTGTCATAAAATTTCTGATAATCTGCTTTGTTAATGACAATGGATTCTGGATTTTGTACAGAACCATGAATTTTATAGATTTCCGCAATTCCTTGCAACTGTGAAAATACTAGTTCATCCTGTCCCACAAAAGTTTTATAACCCTCAAAAATATTCTCGAAAAAGCAATCATAATTTGTTGTAATCACACCGGACAAATTATCTTTTGCAATATTTCTGAGTTTTTCAACTTCATCCGCATAAACAGGATTAACCGTTGACAGTGAAGCAATATATTCACTTATTTCTGCCTTAAAAGGAGAAACCCCAGTGGAAACTGAACTGTATACTTTTTCTGAATCCGAACGTATTCCTTCTTCATTATTAAACCAAGCATCATTAAAATCTTTTTCAATATAGCTTGCAACCAATGGAAGTTTTTCTTCTGTATATTCCGTCTCGCTAGCTTTGTTTTCATAAAATCTATAAGCAAACGGATCTTTTTTTACCTTCTCAGCAAAGTATGTCAATAAGCCAACCCAGTCTGGTAATCCATAATATCTTCTGGTAATACCAGAACCTGCAAACAAAAATGGAGTTGTATTAAATCTTGCAACCACTTCTTGTAGTGTCATATAGTTCTCCTTCCTGTGCTTAAATATTTACATTATTTCAATGCTTTTAAATTTTAGACTCAGCGAGTCCAAAATTATTGATAACCTACTACAACACAGCAATATTTTTTTGTTGCTATCTCAACAAGTCTTTGATATTCCGATGATTTTCTGTTCAATGAATCGCCGCAAATAATCAATGCAGGTTTTATAAGCGGAATACTGTCTCCAATTTTTTCTCCATCTGCATCTTCCCTGCTTCTCTCGTAAATCAATCTCCATTCTTCCTCAAAACAATTTCTTTAAGTCTCCAAAATCTATACTCTTATTTTACCCCAACTCTTTCATTCTGCCTACTGTTATTTCATGTTCACATACAATAATGAGGTCGCAATCCATAGGGTTTTCTGAAATGTTTGATGTTAACGTTATTATTTTTCTCTGAGATACCGTTTTAATAAGAACGTACAGAAATATGGAAATGTATAAATCCCGTCTTCTATTCCAATATTACTGTCTGCAAGTTTTATTCCCCAATGAATATCTCTATAAGAATCACCGGATATCAATTGCCTCAATGACTTAGACCGGTTCCTGTTCGCCTTCACTTCTACCGGAATCAGCTCATCCTTTGTTCTTACAAAAAAATCTTCTTCCAAGGTAGCATTTTCTTTTTTATAGTAATATAGTCCAAGCCCCTGTTTCACAAACGCCTCTGCTACAAAATTTTCATATAAAGCACCTTTGTATACTCCAAGATTTTTATTCGCCCGAAGATCTTCTTGTGCTTCCTCATCTAATGAAGCAATCAACAATCCTGTATCTGGATAATAGATTTTGAATTTTGAGTCATCATAGTTTCCCTTTAATGGAAGCTCCGGATACTGCAGACAATAACATACAGAAATCACACCTGCATCTTCGAGCCAGGTTATACATCCCATATATTCTCGACTTCTGGCTTTTTTGTCTATTTTACTTAATTGAAATTTTTTATTTTCTTTTGCAAGCTGTACAGGTACATTCCGATAGACACTTACAATTTTAGTCTGATCCAGACCTTCAGCGTATTTTCTGATATCCTCTTCATAATCCATCTGGATCTGTCTCTGGATTTCCAGAGTATCTGTAAAAAGATTCTTTTCAATATATACTTTTACTACTGCAGGCATACCGCCAAGTACACAATATTCCAAAAACAATTTTTTATAGACTGATAATTCGGTTTCTGAAAATGGAGTTCCTGTCTGCATATGTTTCAGGATATCTTCAATGTGCTTCTCTGAGTATCCTTTTGCCCACAGAAATTCTTCAAAATCCATCGAAAACATTTCATAATCTGTTTTATATCCCACACTGTTACTATGAATTTTTCTGTAATTGATTCCAAGCAAAGAACCACTGCATATGACATCAAATCTTCCATCTATCCTGAATGACTTCAGAGCAGTTGCAATATCCGGAAACTCCTGTAATTCATCAAAAATAATCACAGTGTCACCTGCTATAAATTTTTTTGATGTATCTATCATAGAAATATTTTTTATAATATCTTCAACAGCATATCCGTCACTTAATATTGTTTTATATTTAGGTTCCAGAACAAAATTAATACTCACAATATTACTGTAATTTTGTTCTGCAAAATGATTAATAGATTCCGTTTTTCCAATCTGCCTTGCACCTTTTATAATTAACGGAAGTCTTTCTTCATTTTTTTTCCACTCCAGCAGGTACTCATCTATCTTTCTTTTTAAATACATAAAACCTCCTCCTTTTTTCAAGATTATCACGTTTTATGAGCTTTTGTCAATCTATTATTCACGTTTTATGAGCTTTTATTTATAATATTTTCACGTTTTTATACAAAAACGTAAACTACTTTTCTTAACTACCTTTATTTCTATACGTTAAGTCCCCACTCACGGCTCATTGCTTTTCGCAATCACGCAAAGTGCTTATTTGATTCAATAAAAAAATAAATGCAACCCCTATATCTCTTTTTTCCTGCTTACAGATATAGAGGCTGCATTTGCCTTTACATTTATTTGTATATAGCGTTGCAAAATCGTCATTATAAAGTCGACTATCCTTATACTTATAAAATACTATACAAAGTTGCAACATAGTAATACTTAAAAATAAGTTGTAATTTTCCGATATTCTGCCGGTGTCATATTCATCTGTCCAGTAAAAACCCGGGTAAAATATTGTAGATTGGGATATCCTACCTGCTCTGCTATCTGAGTAATCTTTAAATTAGAAGAACGTAATAATTTTTTTGCCTCCTCCAAGCGCAGTTCTGCAAGAATTTCAGAAAATTTTCTTCCGGTAGCCTGTTTGATAAAACGACTGATATACGAGGGATTTCTGTTTACATGTTCTGAAACATTTGTCAGACCGATTGGTTGTGAAAAATTATCATTCAGATATTTATAAATTTGCTGGATTAGCTGATTCTGATCATTATTATGCATACTTTGAATATTATCTGCAATATACTCCAGCCAATATTTCATATAGTCTGCTTTTATCTTTCTTTCCGATTGTACATGAATCTGTTGCTCAAATGATTCCGTAATCTTATCTTTGCTTTCCTTATCCAATGGAATTCCTGAAAGAAATAAAAATATATTGGCACCTATCAACTCCATGATATTGTTAAAATATTTTTCTGTCTCTTTCTCTGTCTCATTAATAATCTTCTGCATCTGTTCGAATATTTTTTTCTTATTACCGGATCGAAGATATCTGATCAGTTCTGTAATTGCTTCTGTAACATCGAAAAAGTCATTTTCCTTATATTCCATCGGTAAATCCTGATATGAAAGCAGCTGCGTACATCCCGTATCTTTTCCGTATTCCAGACATTTCAACACTTCCTTTTTCATCTGTTGAATATCAGACAGATTTTCAGAATAATGGCTGACAGCTATCATACAATCCAGTGGCTGCAACTGGGCCAGTTCTCTTCTGATCAGCTCTAATTTACTGCAGAATTTCCACAGTGTCTTTTCTTCTGTTGGCCAGATCATATAAAAGATACCACCATGTTCCAGTGCCAGTATCTCTTTAAATTTTTTCAGAAAAAATTCATGGATTATATAACTGTAATAGCTCTCTTCTTCCAAAGGCATACGATTCCTGTCATATGTAACAGCCACCACTCTATATCCGTTTATTGCAATCCGCAGCTTCTGCTTTTGCAGTTCCATCTGTTTTTCTGAAAAAATTACAGGTTGAAAAAAGAGTTTTTCCACAAATTGTTGTCTGATCAGCTCCTGATTTTTGACAAAATAATCCTGGAAAATCTGATACATTTCCGTATGTTTTTGTTCTGCATGAAATGCACTAATCGCTCGATTTAAGCACTTGATTGCTTCCTGTTCATCTACGGGCTTTAAAAGATAGTCAAAAACTTTATACTCTATTCCATATCTGGCATATTCAAACTCTGCATATCCAGTCAGAAAAACAATTTTTGCTCCATAATCCATTTGATTGATCTGCTTTGCCAGATCGATTCCAGTGATGCCCGGCATACGAATATCTGTCAAAATAACCCCAGGTTTTTCCTGTTCAATATAATCCAATGCCGTCTGTGCATCTGTAAAAGCACAAACCGTATGCATACCCCGTAGTCCCGTTTCCATGATCCTTTTTAATTTGTCTGATATCAATGGTTCATCATCTATAATTACCACTTTCATATCCTTTTTCCCCCTTTGTTTTGGGAATACAGATGGTTACTGCTGTCCCAGATGGCTTTACATGTTCCACAGTCAAACCATATTCTTTTCCATACAGTAGCAAAAGTCTTTGCTGAATATTAAAGATACCAATGTGTTCCTTCTCTTTCAGTATTCCATTTTCTCTTATTTCTTCCAGCTGTCTGATAATAGTTTCCGGCATCCCATTTCCATTATCTTTTACAGTAATATAAATTGCATCTTCCGTTTCCTTCCCGGTTACTGCTATCATTCCTGTTTCTTTCAATTCTGAAACCCCATGGACAATTGCATTTTCCAAAAGCGGCTGTATCATCAGCTTCGGAATGTAATATTCATATAATTGTTCCGGTATTTCTACCAGACAGATAATATGTTCCTGAAAGCGCATTTTCTGAATATACAAATATTGATTTACATACTTTAATTCTTCTTCAATCTTTAAAAACTGTGCCCCTTTAATAGACATTCTCATAATGCTTCCAAGAGATGTTACCGTCTTTTTAACTTCCGTAGTCTTACCCATATCAGCAAGACTATTAATACAGTCTAATGTATTATATAGAAAGTGTGGGTTAATCTGAGCCTGAAGAGATTCAATCTGGGCATCTTTCATTAACAACTGCTGTTTATATACCTGCTGAATCAGCAAGTCAATTCTTTCCAACATCGCATTATAAACATTTGCCAGTTCTCTAAATTCATCATTGGAATCAACCTCAACATACGCATTGGAATTTATCTCTGTAGTCTGACGTAATTTTACAATAAATTTCTGAATCTGTTCTGCAATTTTAGCCGCCGTTATGAATAATGCAATTGCAATAATTGAAATTGCAGCCAAAATCATCACCATCTCTTTGAAGAAAATTTTATATACACTCTTAAAAAGCAGATTTTTATCCAAAATTCCTACAAGACTACACCCATCATATTGAAGATTATATCTGATAATTTTATAATTTTCGGATGGTTCTTTCAAAATGGTTTTACATTTATCATCAGATAAATTTGAACCATTAACCAGAATATTATTTTCTGAATCCAATATGAGAATAGCGTTCACATCTCTATCCTCTCCTGTCTGTATGATTTTTTCCATACCCGTTTTGTCAATATCCATCATCAGAAATCCGATTTTTTCATCACTTTTTTCTATTTGGGGAACGTAGATATTTCTTGCAAAAGTAATCATATTTTTCCTCACGGGATTTATACGAAGCACCGGCTTTCCATGTTTTTCTTCTGCTACTTCTTTCAGTATTTCTGCAAAATCATTTGTCTGTTCTATTGTATTATAATAAATTGCATTATTAATATATAATTCGTTAAACTTATTATAAATACACACATTCATTAACGCATCCTGATTATTTGTAATAAGAGATCCTATCTGATAAGAAATCATATCAGTCCGTTTTTCCTGCTCTTCAACACTTAATACACTTTGACGGGTATTTAAATATTCCTGCACTTCATCTGTATAATATAAAAATTTTATGGTAGCCTGATTATAATTATCTAATAATGTATTAACCAGTTTCTTTTTTTCCATAACATTTTGTTCTGTCTGATCATATACCATCTGCTTCATCTGATCAAACATAATAACTGTAGTACTATAAAAAATTAAAAAATATCCTAAAACAACAAATGGGAGACAGGAAATAAGTAATTTATTTCGAATCGTTAATTTTCCATAAAACTTATATAATCGTCCTTTTTTTTCCTTCATCTCTTTTTAGTACCTCTCTTACAAACAGGAATCCCCGGTATAGCGCATATATCATGCGTCTATACCGGAGATTGATTCAGCAGATTCTATCTTCTGTATATAACACAGAAGCTAAAGCCTTTTGGTAAAAATACACTTCGCTCTTTGTCATACCACACTCTTCTTTTTCTCCAAGCAAATGCTTTTCTAATATTTCCTGAATACAGGCAATCTGGTCATCTATATAGATGCTTCCGATTGGTCGAAGATAATGACCCGGAAAAATAAGTTCATATGAATTTCTTAATTGAGCTAATTTTTTCAATGATTCCAGATATGTACTCATTGTATCAGAAAACGTATCAAACATCAATACTGGCGTACTTACAACAGTATCTCCGGAAAATAGTAATCTGTATTTTCTGTCTAATAAACAAATTCCATCTTTAGTATGTCCTGGTGTATCCAAAACCTCCAGATCTCTATTTCCAAGATGGAAAACAAATCCTTCTTCTATTCCTTTCATCTCAAAGTCACCTATAATTGATGCATCAAATTCCAGGCTTGCTTCATAATTGTATTCTGGACGGGCTTCCTGTGAACGGAAAAATTCCTTACGTGACTGCAGATTATTCTGTTCCTGAATAACCGGAATTGCTTTTTTATGTGCATAAACCATTGAAAAGCGCCCATTTCCACCCACATGGTCATAATGATGATGCGTATTTACTACATCATAAGGCAGATGAGTCATTGTTTCTACTACTGACCGTATATTTCCTATTCCAATGCCAGTATCAATCAATAAGGCTCTTTCCGTTCCAATAATCAAATACATAATATCTATACCAAACTCATCAATTGCCCATACATCCCTTGATACCTGCTGAAGTGTAAAACCATTTATCTTTTTTATGTTCATATTATCTTCATAAAATGTACTCATCTTTACTTCTCCTGTCTTTTTTATTTTACTGCACCCGCTGTTAAACCGCTTGTAATATGTTTTTGTCCTACAATATAAATAATTATAATTGGTATCATACTTACAACTAATCCTGCAATCAAAAGATTCCATTGAGCATTAGTAGAAGATTTAAACATATATAAATTAACTGTAATTGTACGAAGGTTCACATCGCTGATCATAATACTCGGAAGTAACAGATCATTCCATGTCCAAAGGAAAAACAAAATGCCAATTGTCACTGTTGTGGATTTTACCAGTGGCAAAATAATCTGCACCATTGTTCTGAAAGGTCCCGCACCATCAATTGCAGCAGCTTCTTCCAACTCTCTTGGCACACTCTTCAGAAAACCAACATATGTCATAACACCAAATGATGTATAAAACCCACTATAAAATATAATCAGTCCTAAATGCGTGTTAGTCAGTCCCAGTTTTGTAGATAACATAGAAATTGCAATCATAACTGCATGAAATGGAATAATCTGTCCTACTACAAACAATGTGTATAATTTGTCACCTGTTTTTTGAGGAAGATGTGAAATTCCATATGCACTCATAAAAGACACGGCACTGGCAACTATGACAGTACATACCGTCACAAGCAACGTATTGCGAAATACTGTCCAAAAGTTCATAATCCGCATTGCTTCAGAAAAATTTTCCAGATATAAACTTTTGGGAAATGAGATAAATGAGGTTAATATATCATTATTCGGTTTAAACGCATTCATGATAATAAGAAAAACCGGAAGTATAAAGATAATTCCAAGGCACAGCCACAAAATGCTTTTTAAAACTACTGTTTTATTCATTCCTTCTTTTTCCACTTTACATCTGTACCTCCCTTTTTCTAGTGATCTTAAGCTGAATCAATGCAATAATACCTACCAGTAAAAACAGTATTATAGATTTTGCAGAGCCATATCCCATTTTAAACGAACCAAATGCATCATTATATATATTCAGTGCAATTGTCTGTGTACTATTTGCCGGACCTCCACCAGTCAGTGATAACGGAATGTCAAATGCTTTGAAAGCTCCTGCAATTGATACAAAGAGATTAATTGTAATTGTCGGCATTAACAATGGCAATTGGATATAAATAATTTTCTTAATTCCTGTACATCCGTCCAGAACAGCTGCTTCCAACACATCTTTTTGTATTGTCTGCAATCCTGTAATGTATAACATCATAAGAAAACCGGTAGACTGCCATGTTGTTACTAAAATAACTGTAAAAGCCGCAGTACCTGCATTTCCAAACCAGCTGATATTAGCCAATGCATCTATATGCAAAATTTTGGCCAGATTTGGAATGGCTCCTGTAAAAATAAAAGACCATACAAAAGAAACCATTACACCACTGATAATATTAGGAATAAAAAACAAAGAACGTATTACGCCTTTACACCGTACATTTGAATCTAAAAAATATGCTATTACAAAGCCGATCAAGTTTGACATTAAAATTGATATTACCGCCAGAATTAAAGTAAATACCACAGAATGAATAAATGTCTCGTCTCCAAGAAGCTTAGTGTAATTTCCCAGACCGACAAAATCTTTATTTCCTTTTATTAAATTCCAATTATAAAAAGACGCCGGAAGTGTTCCTAAAAGCAATGGACCTGCAAGTGCAAGAACGTATAATAACATCGACGGAATCGTAAGGCCAAAATAAAACCATTTATTTTTTTTACAACAATCCAACATAAAATTATTTTCCTTTCTGATAACAAAAGCTTCTGCAACATTTCTGCAGAAGCTTCTGTTACCACTTATACATTTCCCGATTTTACTTTACTCAAGAAGCTCTGAAAATTTCGAATCTAACTGATCTAAAGTAGTGTCCATATCCGTTGTTCCGGCAAAATATCCCTGAATTACCGGTCCAATCATATCGCCAGCGCCTGACTCAAGCTGTGAGTATACCCATGGTCTTGTCTGGTTATTTGACATATAATTTTTATAATCTTCGAAATACTGATATTCTGTTGACATTGTAAAATCCATTGCAGGTGGTGCTGCGCCCATCGAATCAGCACTATAATGCATCCATCCATTTTCATCTGTGTTATCACTCAGATAATTCAGAACCTCACGCACTGCATCCAGATGTGGAGTATTCTGATTTACTGCAATACAAATTCCTACATCTACATCAAGTTTTGCATCTTCCTCATTTTCTGTAAGTGGTACTCCAAACAGACCAACCTGTAAATCCGGATTAATACTTTGTGCATTCAGAAGAGAAAATTCTCCGGTCACAATCATAGCAGCTTCACCTGATGCAAATGCATTAAATCCTGATGTGGAATCTGCATCCATATAATTTCCACCGGAATTTTCTTTCATCATATCCATAAACTCAAATTCAAGTGAAGAGTTATCATTCCTGAAACTTCCTTTTCCTGCATTCATATCTGCAACCCATGACTCATAGTCTCCAACTGCGGCTCCCTGCAGACAGCTAAATAAATGATTCAATGTCCATGCATCTTTATAGGTGGCCGCAAATGGTGTAATACCACTTGCCTGAAGTTTTTCACATACTTCTTTCATTTGTGAGAATGTTTTCGGTACTTCTGTAATTCCGACCTTTTCAAATAACTCCTGATTATAATAAACTCCCAGCATTTCCAGAGCCATTGGATACGCATAAATTTTCCCATCATAGCTACATGCATCTTTTACAGAATCATAAATCTTTGTTACAAATCCTTCCTCACTCAAATCCACAATTCTGTCTGTTGCTGCAAACTGCTGCACCTGTGCATATGGATTCAGGAAAAACATATCCGGAAGATCATTAGATGCCACCTTTGCTCCAAGATATTGGCTATAATCTCCTGATTGCATTTCAACTACAAAATTAATTTTATCCTGGCGCTTATTAAATTCATCTGCACCTTTCTGAAAATTATCTGCTGCTCCAGAAGACCACACCGCTAATTTAACGGTTTCTTTTTCGTCTGAATCCGCTTTTACAACTGTTGCTCCACTAATCATGACTGTCCCCATAGCGACTGTCATCATCAGGCTAATCATCTTTTTCCTCATAAAAACTCCTTTCTTTTACCTGCTTTGTCCTTTTGTTATTTTAGAAGTACTTCTTTTGTTAACAATATAATAACAACCCCTGCTTTCTTTTTCCATACGTCAAATTATGACAAAACATATACATTTTTTTACCTTTCCAAACAGAAAAAGACGCAAGCCATATTTTTATGTCTCACGCCTTTCTGCAAAAAGAAAAAGACGCAAGTCATATTTTTATGACTCACGCCTATCTTGCATTTCATTATTAAATTGAAAACCTTTATTCTTCTTTCCTCTGTTCCAATAGCTCTCTTGCATTTGCAATAGCAAGTGATAACTTCTGTTCTAAAAGTTCTTTTGGAGGCATTTTAGTCATATACTGTCCCACGTGGATGTTTCCATGATCCAATTGCATTAATTCTATGGTTTCCTGCGATTTTTCTGCACATAATATAAGAGCAACCGGACTTTCTTCACCTTCTACTCTTTCATTTTTTTCCAACCATCGCAAATACAGTTCGACTTGTCCTTTATCTTGCGGTTCAAATTCTCCAAGCTTTAACTCAACAAGAACCAGCCTTTTCAAACCTCTGTGATAAAACAATAAATCCATATAGTAATCTTTACCATCCAGCACAAAATGCTTCTGCCTTGCCAAAAACGCAAAATCCGATCCCATTTCCAAAATAAATTTTTCTAATTCCGCAAGAATGGCATTTTCCAAATCTTTTTCACTATAAGTATCACGTAAACCAAGAAAATCAAGCATGTATGGATCTCTGTAAAAAAGATCCAGACTCATTTTTCCATCATCCCGTAATTCGGCAATCTCATTTTTTATTGTTTCTTCTGGTTTCTTCGATATTGCAGTGCGTTCATAAAGCATAGATTTTTTTCTTTCACGCAATGTCCTCACTGACCAGTTCTCTTGCATACACATTGCAGCATAAAAGTCTCTCTTTAACTCGTCATTTATTGGCAAAATCTCTACAAAATGTGACCAGGTCAATTGTTGCGACAATGTCGCAACTTTTTCGAAGTCAGGAAATTCCTGATAAAATTTAATCATTCTCGAAATTGATGTTTTATCAAATCCAGAACCATACTCCTGTTCCAAACGTTTACTGACTTCTGCAACAACTTTTTTTCCATACTCAGGCTTATTATCTCCGGTGAACTCCGCACTAAGTCTTTTTCCAATTCCCCAGTTAAGTGAGATAATGGCATCGTTCACAACTTTCTTTACATCCGTTTTCTTTTCTCTGATCAATGCATTTATTTCATCGTAAATGTTATCAATATTATTTGCTACTATTATCTCTTTTTTCATTATTGATTCCCTTCTATAATTTGAAATGCCAACTTGGCATTTCAAAATCGCACCAACAGGTTATTGTTATATTACCCTATTTTTCTCGTTCTGCCTACTGCAATTTTATATTCTCATACAACAATGAGGTCGCATTCCACGACCTCATCACATTCATTTAAACATAAATCAATTCCTTGAGAATAATCTCTTCTGCAATCGCTCTGTGCTGATTGGCAGCTCTTACCCATGCCATCTGATTTTTCTCCTTATCCGGCAATGGATCTTTTTCTTCCAACTGTTTCAGAATAATTTCTTCCCGTTCTCTGGCAGCCTTATCCACTTCCAGCAGATGCTCGCCAATCGTATCCTGCAAAAGTATCACCTGATACGTTGAGTTTCGATGATTCTTCAGATAATCTCTTCGAAGAAAACCATACTTTCCAAGTTGCTCCATCTGCTCACCGGATTTATAGGTGAGATTCGGAATCAGGTATCCATTTACATTTGTATAAATTATAACAGCGGACATTCGCAATCCGCTTCGCTACTTGCTCAGTCTACAATCCCCAATAACCAGTCTCTGGCATTAATACGTCGAATTCCCTCATATTGTTCTTCTGGTTCTTCATCCATTGTTAAGATAATCTTTGGATAATGATCTCGTATCGCCTGTAATGGTCTTAATTCTCTCAAAAGTGTATTTTCATCTCGTACAGTCAGTGCCACCTGGAAATATACCGTTCCCTTTTTATTCTGTGCCACAAAATCCACTTCATATGAATCGATTTTTCCAACATACACATCATATCCTCGACGTAACAATTCCAGATAGACTATATTTTCCAGAACATGTCCTGCATCTGCCTGCCTCGAACCTAAAAGCATATACCTCATTCCAATATCAACTATATAATATTTTTCAAGAGTTTTTAAATATTGTTTTCCCTTTATATTATAACGTTTTGCCTGATATATAATATAGCTCTCGCTAAAAGCCTCCAGATATTTTTCCACCGTTTTTGTATCAATTTTTCGCCCTTCTGAGGTCATCGTATCTGCAATTTTTTTTGATGACAATGGATTTCCTATATTATCAAACACAAATCTTAAGACACTCTTAAGCATCATAGTATCTGTGATTTTTTTCCTGTTTATAATATCCTTTACAACAATCGTATTATAGATTCCCTCCAGATAATCTCTGATCTCATCTGGCTGATTTTTTAATTCCAGTGTAAACGGAAATGAACTATTCTGCAAATACTCAGCATATTTGATTCCTCTGTCATTCATACTGCCAGTACTCTTCATATATTCCTTAAAAGACAACGGCAACATTTCAATCTGAATATATCTTCCTGAAATCATAGTTGCAATCTCACTGGACAACATATATGCATTGGAACCAGTCACATAAATATCTATGTTTTTTTTAATATAAAGACTGTCCAGCACTTTCGGAAAATCTGTTACATTCTGAATTTCATCAAGGAAAATATATGTCATTTTTCCATCAATCAGACGTTCCTTTAAATATTTATATAATTTCCTGTAATCTGTCAGTTCTTCATAATCAAGATCTTCAAAATTAATAGAAATAATCTGTTCTTCCTCAATCCCATGCTCTTTTAAATAATTGCGATAAATTTCCAGAAGCATAGATTTTCCACAACGTCGTACACCTGTAACAATTTTAATCAACTGCTTATCTTTCCAGGCTATCAGTTTTTCTAAATATTCTTTTCTTTCTATAATCATAATAATGCTCCCTTCTTTTTACTAATTATATTCCAAAAGCGATAAAAAAATCAATAGTTTTTGGATTACAATCCCAAAAATATTATTTTTTGTGTTTTTGTAGGAACAAAAGTTTTGTATTTAAACAAAAATCAACTCCACCCTCTATCTTTCATCCCCAAACGTTTGTCCAAATTCTTATTCCATTACAGTGTTTTTATGATACGCTTGTTTTATGCAGCATATTACTATTATGTATTTATCAGGGAGGGTTTTACTATGCAGATTAAATTACAATCTGACAATTATCATGTACTTTTAAACACACTTGGTGCCGAATTAAATTCCTATTCCAATCCATCCGGGAATGAATACGTATGGAATTCTGATCCCACTTACTGGCTTCGATCTTCTCCGCTTCTTTTTCCGACTGTGGGAAATGTCCGCAACGGAGAAACTGTTATCAAGGATCATATATACCAGATGCCCAAGCATGGTTTTTGTAAAGAATCTGAATTTGAAGTAACAGAACAGACTGAAGATTCCGTCACTTTTTTACTTAAAGCAAATGAAGAAACATTAAAACATTATCCTTATGATTTCGAACTTTACCTGTCATATCATCTGAATGGCAGTACCCTGTCTATGGACTATAGAGTAATAAACAAAGATTCCGACCTTATGTATTATCACATTGGTGCACATCCCGGTTTCATGTGTCCGGTCAATAATGGAGAAAATATTGAAAATTGTATTTTAAGATTTGAAAAAGAAGAGAATTTTATTTCTTATGAATATGATATAAAGAATCTGGAATTTAATTTTGATCACAAAGTATCCCAGAAAGCAGAAGGCAACACACTTCCTCTCACAATTTCCATGTTTGATCAGGATGCTGTTTTCTTTGAACACACGAATTCACACCATGTTTCTTTCGTAAATGCAGTTACAGGAAAAGGTGTTTCCGTATATTATCCTGATTTTGAATCCCTTGCGATCTGGACACCGGCCGGAGGAAAGGCTCCGTTTCTCTGTCTGGAGCCATGGAACGGTTCCGGCATTTTTCATCAGGATGATGATATTTTTGCGCATAAGCATGGAATCCTCACACTGGAATCCGGAAAAGAAAAAGCATATCATCTTGAGATTTCTCTGATAGAATAATCTTTTATTCTTCAGTTTTCAGATTCCACATGACCTGTATTGCACCATCCATCACATGGAATTTTTTAAAATAGGCTTCCTCCTTTGGGATCCACATATTCTGAAATTGTTTTGCCTTTTCCGGGCCATTGCGCTTTTTTATATTTTCCATCTGATCTTTGGGAGAAATATTTAAAAATACACGAAGTTGATAAGGGTTCTTAAAATATGGATGCATACTGTAAGAACCCTCTATAATATTGAGTTTTTTATAAGGAACAGGATATTCCTCCAGCAGATTCCATTTCCGGCAGCTGAACGGCTGATAAAAAACAGTCTGCTTCTGAAAGATTGGTCTTAATACCGTTTCCTCAAACCGCTCATAATCCACATTTCCTCCTGTTTCTTTCAGACGCTGTGGCGTACGCTGTTCCATGCGCAGAAAAAAGTCATCCATTCTGAACAGATTACAGTCGAATACCTGCTCCAGATATTCTCCCAATGTAGTTTTCCCACTTCCACACCTGCCATCAATTGCAACGATCAGAGGCTCATCCAGTCCTTCCTTCTCTTTCTGCAATTTTCTGATTGCCTGAACTACCGGTTCAAATCTTTCTTTGCAGCATGCCTTTAATTCCATTCTACTGTTCCTTCCATATTATACAAACGTTCTACCAGGGACGGGATCAGAACAAGCTGAATCAGAATTCCCGGCAACGCATTTATAAATCCTCCCATCAGAAACAGTTCCCAGGTAAAGATCCCTCCTGTAAATGCATATACTGCTGCCGAAACCAGTCCCCATACGATCCGTCCACACAGCATTGCTGCTATGAGTGAAATATACAGGGATTTTATATCTTTTTTCATTTTTTCTGATAAAATTCCTGCCACCAGCCCATAAGTGGCAAGTTCAAACGCCATACAGAAGGCATTCGGAAAAATTGCCGGCATTCCGAACAACACACCTCTTAAAAGAGGTGTAATAATCCCAATAAGTAAACCATATGGCCATCCGCAGATATATCCACATAATAACACCGGTATGTGCATCGGGCAAAGCATTTTCCCTACTGCCGGTATCTGCATTGTGATAAATGGAAGGATCAGTCCGATCGCAAGAAACAATGCTGCTAAAATTCTTTTTCTTAAAGCTGTATTTTCTTTCATATCCCAAATTCTCTCTTTCAGTATAAAAATGCCAGTGATATAACAAAACATCCCTGTCAGAAACACAAAACAGCTCTGGACAGGGATGCTTATATTATAAATACTATACCCTACTAATTAATGATGCTACATCAACAGCAACATGGATGACGATGTCCATATTCATCCATACAATCCTGTGCAGGATCTTTCATGCAAAGATGTACAGCTGCTTTTTTGAATGTCATTGGCAGTGCCAGAATATTTGGTTCCTGACCAACATATTTCTTCTTGGCATCTTCCAGTGCTTCTTCAAATGTAGCTCTTGTTTTTAAGCCCATTCCTCTTGCATAGCCCGGTTCCTCAGCGCCTACGATATAGATTGCACTGGTATTCATTTCTGCAATATGTCCGCAGGACATCATAGAGAAGCCATGGAATGGATGGAATGCATTCGTATAACGATATTTACGGATATATTCTTCATTCGTAGCAAAATACTCACCAAGGCGGTTCATATCCGGCAGCGTATTCATATGATCATGCTGGAACAGATCATATAATTCTCTTAAATATGGCCAACGCTCATCATGGAAATAACCATTGCATGTAGATGCGCAGATAATTACACAGTTATCACTCATAACTCTCTTGAATCGAAGTACCTGTGCACTTAAAGCCTGCATCATCATGATAGGATTGGTTCCCATTCCATCACCATAGTGGAATTTCTGCGGCATACCAAATACAAGTACATCATATTTCTTCTCTGCCCAGTGTACATAGGTTCTCTTGTCAGCAAGCTTCCAGCTGATCGGCATCATTTCCTTTGCATAGCCTGAGTAAATTGCAATCTGTCTGGACTGTGTATCCAGTACAGCATCACAGCAGAAGAAAGGATGTCCCATTTTTTCTTCCATATGCATACTGATCTCATCAAATTTATTACGCATCAGGCTTCCGCCATTAACCGGTGTAAAATCATCTCTGTGCATAACAGACGGTACATGATGGCTTGCAATACATTTCCAGTTTGTAATACCAGTTGCACTGTGTTTGTATCCGCCTGAATATCCACCATAAGGATTTCCCTGTACATGACCGATAAGAATCGGAATATCACACTCAAAGACATATTTATTCATGTACACCGGATCGCCTCTGTGAGTGGTTCCAAGATCTACCATATGTTCCTGATCTTCACTGTCATGACTGATGATCTGTCCTGTATGCCAGAATTCATTAAATAATTCTTCTCCAAAGATAGCCTTTGCATCCGCTTCTGTGCTTCTTGGATGAAGTCCGTTAGAAATAATGAAAAGAATATCTTTCTTTTCAACACCGGCAGCATATAATTCTTTCAAAATATATTTAATGCTTAACTTTCTGTGGCTGGTAGCCTGCTCGCCACCTTTTACACGATCCGGAACAACAATAGTAACTATTTTTCCGGGTCCTGCCAGTTCTGTTAAAGTAGGCATACCGATCGGATGAGCCAGACTTTCCAGATAAGCAGCCTCAAGCTGATCTTCCGGAATATGATCAGGATCCTTTACAGTTTCTCCCGGGATAAAAATATCAGTATTATCCGGCAATTCAGCAGACATGGTTCCCTGTCCATACTCAAAATCAAATTTCATAGTAAATCTCCCTTCATTATACGTACTTAATTTATTATCTGTTATTTACCTTACCCATATAAAGACGAATAATCTCAAGATATTCCTCCGGATAATATCCAATTTCACCCTGAAATCTTGTCAATGCGATCAATCCACCATCTATCTCATCAATGGACGCAAGCATTTCTGCATTGTCCTGCTTCAGACCACCACCATATACGATGTCCATACCATTTGTCTTTTCTTTTACAAATTTCGCAATCTTAGTAATATATTCTTTTCCGGCCGGTGTTTTTCCCGGTCCGATAGACCAGATTGGTTCATATGCAATCACAACTTTTGAAGTATCTACATCTTTGAGACCAATTTCAAGCTGTTTTCCAAGAACTTCCTGCCACTGCTCCTGTTCCTCACTCTTTTCACCAATGCAGTAAAGAACTTTCATTCCTCTTTCAATCGCACATTTGATTTCCTGATTCAGAAGACGATTTACAGCATCTGTATCTGTAACACCTGCTTCTGCGAGAATTCCTGCTTTGTCATTTCTTTCTTCGCAATGTCCGATAATAGTAGTCTCACATCCCGCAGCAACCATAGCTGAAGCCGGTCTGTTTGTAGTAAATGCACCAAAATTTCCACCAACTGCAGTATCTGCTCTGAATACACTCTGGCATCCAATCTGAACAGGGCTTCCTTCTGTTTTTGCAGCCACTGCATTCAGAAGATGCACCTCTGGAAAATACATACCAAATTCCACTTCAGAAGGATCATATGTCTTTAATTCTTCCTGTGTATTTTTTACGATACAGGATGCCCAGTCAGCAACTGGAGCCAGACGGTTTACACCTCCGAATTCCACTGGGACATCAAATCTTTTTAAATTCAGATAAATGTGTTTCATAAAATTCTTACCTTTCTTTTAACAAAATTAACAGACAAATAATCATCATACAATGTGCAGTCTGCCTATAGTCTCTGCAAACAGATTCAGGATAAAAGGAGATAGCTTCCGGCACACATCATAAAAATATATACCACTTTTTTGATTCCTGTCATAGTAAGCCGGCGAAACAAAAACATTCCAACTGCTGTTCCAACTGCCGTTCCTGCCAGTGCCGCTCCAACCAAAGGCAGCATAGCTCCTGATACATGACCCTGAAACACATGGATCAGGAAAACACTGACCGTATTAATTGTAAAAAACATTTGAAGTGTAGCATTATATTTTTCTTTATCATCTGTCACGGACAAAAAATACGCTACCATCGGTGGACCTCCAATATTAAAAAGTCCTCCGCAAAAACCACTGACTGCACCGGCTGCCAATCCGGAAACCAAACCTGCCTTTAAATGAACTTTACTGCTGAAGAAAATAAAATAAACTGCCAGAACAAGAAGAACTGTTCCCATGATCTTTGACAAAACAGCTTCATCCAGAGCCATCAGCGTATTCACCCCCAGAAGGCTGGTTACCGTAGCCATGATCACAGGTGGCAGAAGAAGTTTCCAGTCAATAAATTTCCACAACTTTACTGCAATGTAAATTACCATAAAAAAAGCTGCAATCGCTTCCAGTATGGAAGCTGTGTAAAAAGGCATAAACATTGGCCAGATGGCCATACAGATAATTGCATAGCCAAATCCACTGCTGCTCTGCACACAACTTCCTGCCAAAGCTACCAGTGCTGTTAATATATAGATCAAAGCCCTTTACGATAGCGCTCTGCCATTTCATCCAGACCAGTCATCTCCACCAGCGGTGCTTTTCCATAAGAACCAAATTCTACGATCAGAGTACCGATTGCTTCTTTTACGCCCTTTTCAACAACAGCCATAAGAGCAGCAACATCTTCATCCGGAATAACGCCATACATAACTGTATCCATAATAGGAGTCAGGAATGCACGTGGATCAAACTGTTCTTTCTTTGCCTCCAGAAGGCGATATACCTCACCAATCGACTGGCTTTCTCTTTTTTCAGGATGAGCTGCAAAAAATTCTTTCATATTTCTTGTAACAGCCAGACGGATATCTGTATCTACATTGATCTTTCCAATACCACATGGAATTGCCGCTTTCAGTTCATCAATAGAAATTCCATAGGCATTCTGGATATTTCCACCCAGAGCATTGATCTCATCTACAATATATCTTGGCACTGTTGAAGATCCATGAGATACCAGTACACCAAAAATACCCTCATGCAGCATGCACTCTTTGATGGCAATGGCAATTTCTTTTCTTAATTTAACATTTTTTCCTTTAGAAGCGCCATGCATGGTTCCATAAGAAATAGCCAATGCATCAACACCTGTTTTCTTAAAGAATTCAATAGCCTTTAAAGGATTGGTATAAGTAGATGTAGCAGAAAATACATGATCCTCCACGCCGGCTAAAACTCCCAGTTCACCCTCTACAGAAACACCTCTTTCATGTGCATATTTGACAACTTCACGAGTCAGTTCCACGTTTTCATCAAACGGAAGGCTGGAGCCATCAATCATAACAGATGTATAACCGCCTGCAATTGCTGCTTTACAGGAATCAAAATTCTTACCATGATCCAAGTGAAGAACAACAGGAATCGGGGAATTTTCTGCATATTTCTTTACAGCATCTGCGATATTCTTTGCACCGATTTTTTTATCTTCCAGAGTAGCATTCTGAAAATCTGTTCTTCCACCCATAAATCCATTTGCAAGATCTGCTCCCTGAAGGATTGCTGCAGAACGGAACATTTCATGAACTTCAATTGCTGCTTTTGCCTGTGCTACTGCATTTACATTAAATGCCCCCTGTGCAAAGTGATATTTATCTACAGTTTCCAGTAATGGTCTTAATGGTATTAATGGCATAATCTTCTCTCCCTTATTGTTCTATTTTTCTACCTTTTACAAATGTATCAATGACAGAATATTCTTCATCCAGAATAACCACATCCGCATCTTTTCCAGTATCAAGACTTCCAATCCTGTCATATACATCCAGCATCTTCGCCGGATTGCATGTAAGAAGCGGCAGTATCTCTTCAAGAGATCTTCCTGTAAATTTGATCAGATTCTTAAGTGCACATCCTGTTGTAAGCGTACTTCCCGCTCTGGAATCTCCGTATTTCAGTTTTGCGTCTCCGTCTTTTACGATAACCGGATTAACGCCCAGCATATATTCTCCATCCGGAAGTCCGGCAGCCATGATAGAATCAGTTATGGCGATTACTTTGTCCAGACCTTTCATTTTCAGAAGAAAACGAACGGTTCCCGGATGCAGATGCCGTCCGTCACAGATAGCTTCACAATAGATGTCAGATTCCAGAACAGCCCCCATGATAGCCGGAAAATGCTGATGAAGAAGTTTCATTGCATTAAATGTATGTGTAGCTGCTACAGCCCCCTCATTAATACATTTCCATGAAGTATCATAATCTGCGCCTGAATGACCGATAGCAACCTTCATACCAAGATCCGTCATTCCCTTAATCGCTTCCGGCACTCCTTTTACTTCCGGTGAAACAGTAATATAGCGAATATTACCGCCTGCTGCCTTCTGATATTCTTTCAGAAGTTCCAGATCCGGAGAAATCAGCAAATGCTCCGGCATTGCCCCTTTATATTCCGGTGCAAGGAATGGTCCCTCAAGATGAATCCCGAGAAGATCTGCACAGTTTTCATGTCCGTTCTTCTGTGCCTCCTGATGCTTCACAGCTTCATTTATTGTTTTCAACGTCTGTTCTTTCGTATCTGTCAATATGGATGAAAGCCATGACGTAGTTCCCTGAGTTGCAAAAAAATGTCCAATTTTTTCAAATCCCTGCTGATCAGCCGCATTTACATCTACCCCTGCACCGCCATGGGTATGTACATCTATAAAACCGGGTACTACATATTTTCCTTTTGCATCATAGACTTCATCTGCGTTTTCATCTTCAGCAGAACTGATCTTTCCCTCTTTCAGAACAAGATCTTCCTCTGAAAAAGTTCCATTCTTATATACTTTTCCATTTATGATCCGAATGCTCATGTTCTTCCTTCTTTCTATTGTCTGTTATCGACTATCTCAGTCAAGTGCTGCAACAAATTCTGTTATCTTCAGGTTAATATCCGGATGTGAAGTAAGAAGAGATACCGGGAAATCAGAAGTTGCTTCTCCATATGCAGCTCTTCGTACTACTGCACGATGCCAGTTTCTGAAACAGCCAAGGCGGATCTTTCCTGCATGAGAAATCTCATTGATTCCGATGGTAACACAATAATGGGGCATATCTTCCAGTGCTCCGTTGAAATCACCGATTGCGTTTGCTGTTCTTGTCTCTTTGGTAATTTCAAGAACACGTGTTTTCTGAGCAAGAAATTCTTCATTTGTAAGGGATGGATCTGCTTCATTAAATGCTACATGACCATTAATTCCAATTCCACCGAAACAGATATCAACGCCCCCCAGTTTTTCAATCAGTTCAGAAATATATTCCGGATGATTCGGATCCGGAAATACTCTCTGATCTTCCGGCATTACAAGTTCCGGGCGAACTTTATCATAAACTGTACGCTGCATGAAGCCTCTGAAGCTTAACGGATGATCTTTTGAAATCCATTGTTTCTCATCATCCAGATATTCATCCATGTTAATAAACCATACATTTTTCAGGCTGATATTCTGCTCATTAACCATATCCACAAAATATGGATACTGTCCTACAGGACCTACAGGACAGATAAATACTGTTTTTTCTCCCTTTTCGTTATGTTTTCTGATCTCATCCACCATTTCAACTGCCATAGAATGAAATACTTCTGCATTGTCTTCCATAACAATTACTGGAAGCTTCGGTCCATTACCCACTAACTCTTCCTTTGTATAGCTATAATAACTATGTCCCATATTGCTTTACTTCCTTTCATTTATTATCCAGCTCGTTACCTTTATTGTTGTATTTATTATAGTAGATAAATTTTTTTTAATCAACGAATTCAATGCAAATTTGCCTGGAATCTGCGCAAACGTTTTCTAAGAAATAATCATTGCTCTGAGAATTCCGGGACATTCATACTGACGTTTTCCGGCTCCAACCCCTATTTTCTTTATTTCAAATTCCTCCGGAAGCTTATCTTTCGTTCTTATTGCTGCCACAATAGCAGCACCTGTAGGTGTTACAAGTTCCCCCTCAACATCTGTCACCTTTATACACAAATGATTTTCGCTTATCACATTCGCAACTGCAGGAACAGGAATTGGTAAAATTCCATGCTGACAGCGGACAGTTCCGCAACCTTCATAAAGTACAGGTACAACTACATCCGTAATATCCAGATTATCCAGACAAACTGCCACAGACACAATATCTACAATGGAATCAACTGCGCCGACTTCATGAAAATGTACCTGCTCCACAGGCACATCATGTGCCTTGCTCTCTGCTTCTGCAAGAATCTCAAATACTCTCAAAGCAATCTTTTTTGCATTGTCAGTCATTGCACTATGTTCTATAATATGCGCAATCTCTTTCACCCCTCTATGTTCATGGTGATGATGACAATGTGCGGATTCTGTCTCATGTGCACATGCATGGTCTGCAATAACATGTTCATGTGTATGAATCTCAGACTCTCCCGCAGTATTCTCATTATGACCATGCAGATACTTCATATCATGATCATGGTTTTCATGATTTTCATCTAACATAACATCAAAATCACAAGCTGCAATTCCGGATTTTACCACTTTGCCGGTTTTTATCTGAAACCCTGATACAGGAAGACTTTGCAGTACCCTGTCCAAAACTGCCTTATCCGCCCCCAGATCAAGAAGTGCACCGACGGTCATATCACCACTGATTCCAGAATAGCACTCTAAATACAATGTTTTCCCCATAAATTTAAGCACCTCCACTTTAGTTTTATGTACTCTATCAAAAATTATATAAGTTTTTACTTTTTTATCAATGACTTTGAGTTGATTTTGCATTCAAAGTACGCAAACGTTTTCCTTCTTTTTATTGTTTTTTTTATAAATTTACTGTATAATTAAAGTCGTTCAGAACCCCCTGGAGGGGTTCTGAACGACTTTTTTTTTAACAGAGGACTCTGATTTTCTGTTTTGCACATAGTTTTTGAAAATAGTCGTATAAAAGATTGTGGGGAGTTATTATGACATTAAAAGAAATTGCCAGGCAGGCAAATGTCTCTGTTTCTACGGTTTCCAGAGTAATAAACCAGAAAAATACAAAAGCAGCAAGCCCGGAAGTTCAGGAACGTATATGGGAAATCGTACGCAAAAGCGGTTATACTCCCAATGCAACAGCCCGAAGCCTCAAATTAGGGCAAAAAGCTCAGATCCAGAATACAACGCCCAAATCCATTGCCTGTATTTATGCAAGAAGTAATTCCGCTGTTTCCGATCCATTCTTCTCACAGATTGCAAAAGCAATTGAACAGGAGGCCTTCAAAAGCAACTATTTTATCCGTCAGTCATTTACAGCCATGGATATTGCAAATCCCGATATGGCACGACAGCTTGCTCAATTTCCTGTAGACGGAATCGTAATTCTGGGACGATATGAGAAACAGCTGTTGCGCTTCTTTACTCAAAATTATAAAAATGTGATTTATACAGGTCTGAATCCAATGGGAACCCAATATGACCAGGTAGTTTGTGACGGAAGTGATATTTCCTATAGTGCCCTTTCCTATCTTGTGGAACTCGGACATACGAAAATCGGTTATGTAGGTGAACAGAATAATGAAGTACGTTTCAGCGGTTATAAAGATGCACTTGCTAAACTTGGTCTTCCGTTTTTGCAGAAAAATACCAGTAATGTACATCTTTCTGCAGATGGCGGTTACAAAGGCGCTAATATCCTGATGCACAATAAGGCAGATATCTCTGCAATTTTCTGTGCCAACGATACCACTGCTATCGGAGTCATTCACGCATTAAAAGAAAAAAATTTTCGAATACCGGAAGATATTTCTGTTATCAGCGTAGATGATATAGAGACGGCTCAGTATCTTTCTCCCATGCTGACCACAGTACATGTTCCTCTGGAGGAACTCGGAAAAATAACTGCAAAAACCCTGATCGACCGTATTAACGGCGGACATCGCCTTCCCATGCGTATCTCTCTTCCATTTTACATTGCCAAAAGAGACAGTTGCGGAAAACTTAACAGAAGACGTAAGACTTTTGCAAGTCTTCCTCCTCAGTAATAGAAAAGACTCCCGGTATCACTTCTTCCTGCCGGGAGTCTTTTCTTTAATTATTTCAATACAATAGCCTGTGTCAGGTGTCTCGGTGAATCTGCATCCAGATTCTTGCTGTCTGCAATATAATATCCAAGAAGCTGTCCGATAAATCCGATGATCGCACTGTACTGCATATCATTCCATCCTTTATCCATGGAATATACGTAATCAGCGATCTGATCAAAGGTATCTCCCAGTTCTCCACCAAGAACTGCAACTGTTGCACCATAACTCTTCATCTGCTCCATAAGTGCTTTGTCACCATCTCTGCAGGCTTTATTGCTTAAGCACACGATCAGTGTATTTTCATCTACAAGACTCATTGGTCCATGACGGTATTCCAGATCATAATATCCTTCAGAATTGCTGAGTCCCATTTCTTTCATCTTATTCATACATTCATTGGCAACACCATAATAAATACCCTGTCCAAGAATAATGTAGAGATTCAGGTTTTTATGCTCATTCATGATTTTTGCAGACAGTTCATCCATTTCTTTCAGAACCTTTTCAGAATATGGAGCATAATCTTTCATTGCAGCAATTTCATCTTTCTTACCGCCTACATACATAGCCATGATAACAGCCATATATAACATACTTGTAAAAGAACGTGTCATGATTACACTGTCTTCAGCTGTATCCGGTGAAAGAATGTAATAGTCATTATATTTTTCACTGTCTTTGTCACAGGTAATAGCCAGTGTAGTAACCTGAGGATAAGTACGAACTTTATCAATAGCCATTCTTACTTCTGTAGTATAGCTTTTTCTGGTGATTGGAAGGATCAGCACATTTCTTCCTTCTTTTACATAAGTTTCCGGAAAATAATACAGTTCAGAGCATGGAACTCCCTTTGCCGGAATTCCTGTATAAGTGGAAAAAGCTGCTGCTGAAGCCTGTGCCAGGTAAAGAGAAGTTCCACATCCTGTAAAGATCAGCTCATCATATTTTTTCTCACCGAAGAATACCTTGTCCAGAGTTTTGAAAATATCCTCCAGAGTATCATTGACAGCCTGAAAAGAAGCCGGCTGCTGATACATTTCTTTATAAGTCAGTTCACTGTTTTTTTTCATTTATATTTCCTCCTGAATTTAATTTTCCCTTGTGATTTTATTTTAATTGCTTTTATCTTCTCAGGCCTTTCCTTCTGAACCTGCAAGACGGATGATCTTTTTGATGTCTTCTGTCAGAGCATCATTTGCAAGCTGTGACAGTTTCCATGAATGTCCCTGATGATTTGTCTTCAATGCTTCTTCATAATGTTCTACATATTTATAACGGATTTCTGTACCAAAGTTAATTTTCGCAACACCAAGTTTAATAGCTTCTTTGATGATATCTTCTCTCATACCTGTACATCCATGAAGAACAAATGGAATATCTGTAAATTTCCTTACTTCTTCCAGAACTTCCAGTTTGATATCCGGTTCACCCTTATAATATCCATGAGCATTTCCGATTCCAATAGCCAGAGAATCCGGCTGACACAGATTCAGGAACTGACGAACCTGCTCCGGATTTGCTACATTTTTATTCTCCATCTGAGCACCGGCTTCATCTAATCTTAAAAGTTCTCCGATCTCTGCTTCTACAGGAACATCGAAACATTTTGCCACCTTGATCACTTCATTTGTGAGTCTGGCATTTTCTTCAATCGGTTTTGTAGAGCCATCGATCATCAAAGAAGTAAATCCATTCTTTAATGATTTCATGCAGATATCAAAGCTGTCACCATGATCCAGATGGATCGCAATCGGTACACTTACTTTATTTGCACACCATTTGCATACTTCTACAAACCAGTCATCTCCTGAATAGGCTCCGGTAGCCACATAATGAGCCAGAATCGCAGGAGAATGCATCTCTTCTGCTGCTCTACAGATTGCCCAAATAATATCGTAGTTTCCCCCCTGTGTATTCATCGCCGGTACTGCATAATGTTCTCTGCGTGCCTTTTCCAGCATTTCCTTGCTTGTAACTAACATACCTTCACTTCTTTCTCCTGCCTTTACAGCAGGTTTTATTTATTTTTGTTTTTCTCTGTGCTTTCCCGTATAATAAGTCTCGCTGCAAAACTTATTTCTTTATCCAATTTTTCATTTCGAATCAATGCAAGAAGTGCTTCCATTGCAGCTCTTCCCACTTCTTCTTTCTGAATCTCTACAGTTGTAAGAGTCGGACTTACATAATTACTTATAAAATCATTATCAAATCCTATCACCGACAGATCATCCGGCACTTTTTTTCCCATCTTTCGCGCTACAGAAAGCGCTACAGCTGCCAGCTCATCATATCGCGCCACTACTGCATCAATAGAAGAATTTTTTTCCAGCAAAGACCGCAGCTTTTCTTCAAGTTCTTTTATATTCTCACATCCGGAAATCTTCTGTTCCGGCGCAAAAACAATTCCCAGGTCTTTTACCTGATCCCAAAATCCCTTCAAATGAATATCCCTGTCACAAGGTTTTCCCAGTTTATCAAGATAAATAAAATTTCTGCATCCATTTTTTGACAAATGTCGGACACACTCCCTGCTGCCTTCATAAAGTCCCGTGTCCACCAGAACCGTATCCTGAAGTTCGCAGTTAATCTCCCGGTTTAAAAACAGTACCATAGGAATCCCTGACTTTACCAGAAGTTTCAGTTGACTGTCTGTTACACCGGATGCACTGACAAACAGACCATCGAACTGTCTGCTGAGAATATGGCTTACAAATTCATCTTCCTTCTGACTTTCACAAAGAGAAATCATATACCCCTGTCTGTAGGCATCCCGGCTCATCTGGCTTACCATTTCAGAAAAGTAGCCACTGCTCAGTTCTTCTGCAATAAAAAGAATTTGCAGACTGCCCTTTCCGTGAAGAGCCCTGGCAATATTATTAGGCTGATACTGTAACTTTTCCACAGCTTCAAGGACACGCTGTCTTTTTTCTTCTTTTACATAACGATTTTTATTAAGTACATACGAAACAATAGTTTCAGATACCCCTGCCTCTTCTGCGACATCTTTTCTCGTTACTTTCCTTTGTCTGCTTTCCACCGTCTTGTTCCTTTCCGGAGCATTTTCTTTATTTCCGGTATACACACGAGTGTATATTTTCTCAAAGATTACACAGACATTGCTGTCTGTGTAATCCTGTAATCTTTATTATTCTTCTGCGCAAGCTTCTTCCATTACATCGAAGAGAACATAATTGTCAACTGGTGTTTCTTCACAGTCACCGCTCTCAACAAATGATTTCTGCTGTAGTTCATAATAGCCTTTGACATCATCCATATGATCCCTGATGAATTCACTTGTTGTCCAGTCTGCTACTTCTACCTGATCAAGAAGGGAATTTTTTTCAAGTTTAATCTTGTCAGCAATCCAGCCGCACACTTCATCATCATGGCTGTGGTCTGCACGATAGTCAAATCCTTTGTAAAGAGCTCTTGCAAATCTTACAAGTACGTCATGATTTTCTTCAGCATATTTCGGCATTGCAATCCAGCTTGCAAGAGATACAGTTTGATCAATAAATGTTTTGTTATCTGTCAGCTGTACACCATCATCTCCAAGTTCCTCAAGAACTTTCAAAGAGTTCGGTACCCATGTTGCACACGCATCAACACTTCCGGAAAGCATTGCTGTTACAATGTTTGTTGCATCCATATCCATTGCTGTGATATCATCCATCGTCATACCTCCTTTTGCAAGGGTTTTATTCAGGATATCTTCACTGGATGTTCCAGAGGAATAAGCAATTGTTTTTCCTTTTAATCCTTCAATTGTATCTGTTCCTTTTTCTTTGCTTCCGATTACAGCATCACCATTGGATACATGTGCCAGTGCAAAGATATCAGCCTTACCGTTGATGCAGAGTTTATGAGCTCCCTGTCCGATATATCCTACATCAATAGATCCTGATTCCATAGCCTGAATGATTGTCGGTCCATCGGAGAACTCTGTAAGCTGTACATCAATGTTCTCATCATCAAAATATCCAAGTTCAATTGCAGAGATAAGACCATTTAAGCTTGCATAATCAGGCATATAAGCTACATTTACAGTTACTTTTTCCGGTTCTTCCTCTGTCGCTGCACTTACGCCCATTGCTCCGCCACAAATGACCATAGATGCTGTTACTGCCATTGCTGCTAACTTTTTCCATGTTTTTCTCATTGTCCTACTTCCTTTCTTTTCCGCTTTTTAGGGTAGTATTTAATAGTTTCTCTTTATTCTAAACCGTCCCATACCGGCAACGGCCAAAATTCATTATTTTCTTACTTCCAGATATTCCTGATATACCTGACTCCAGATATGATTTTTCAATTCCATAAATCTCGGGCTCATCTTTGTCTCCTGATCACGTGGATATGGAATATCGATATCTACAATATCTTTAATACGTCCAGGTCTGGCACTCATAACGATAACTCTCTGAGCCAGAATGATTGCCTCATCTACATCATGCGTGATAAAGAAACATGTTTTTCTTTCACTTTCCCATGTTTTCAGAAGTTCTGTCTGCAGCTGGGTTCTTGTCTGGGCATCCAGAGCTCCGAATGGCTCATCCATAAGAAGAACTTCAGGTTTTACAGCATAGGCTCTTGCAATTGCAACACGCTGTTTCATACCACCGGAGAGTTCCTTTGGATAATGATTTACGAAATCTTCAAGCTGTACCATCTTGATATATTTCATTGCAATTTCTTTTGCTTCAGCATCGCTCTTGCCCTGCAGTTTCAAGCCAAACATAACATTTTTCAGGACTGTCAGCCATGGGAACAATGCATACTGCTGGAATACAACGCCTCTCTCTGTACCTGTTCCTTCGATCTTTTTGCCATCGATGTATACAGCTCCACTGGTTGGAGTATCCAGTCCTGCGATAATATTCAGCAATGTAGATTTACCGCATCCGGAAGGTCCTACCACACAGATAAACTCATTTTCTTTAATATCAAGATTGACTCCGTTTAATGCAGTCATCTCGCCCTTACGGGTCTGATAAATTTTTTTAACGTTATCAATCTTAAGTTTTGTCACTCTCTCTTCTCCTGCCATCCTGTTAACCTTCCTTCTAAGAATTTAATGATTTTTTCCATTACCAGACCGATGATACCAATGATGATGATATACATCAGCATACCTGCTGTTTCAAAACTGTTTGCCAGAGAACGGATTCTCATTCCAAGTCCAGCAGTAGCTCCTGTTGTTTCTGCCGCAATCAATGTTGTCAGCGCAACAGAAATACCAAGTCGAACAGCTGTCAAAATAAACGGGGTTGTTGCCGGGAAAATAACTTTCACAAAAATATCTCTGTCTTTTGCGCCAAGGACTCTGGCTGCCTTTACCAGGGTATTATCAATGTTTCTTACGCCCTGATAAATTGTAACTGTCATAATCAGGAATGTTGCGATCCAGATAACAATAATCTGAGGTTTTCTACCTACACCTGCTGTAATAACTACCAACGGTACATATGCCAGAGGCGGGATATTACGAATAAACTGAATCCATGGTTCCAGAACTCCTCTTACCGGCAGATACCATGCCATAAGAAACGCAATCGGTACTGCGGTTACAAAACCGAGTGCAAATCCAGCCAGGATTGATATCATTGAACTGCAGAAGTCCTGTCCAAGCGCGCCATTATCAATCATTCGTTTGGCAGCCTCAAGAATAGCCGGAATAAACGGGAAGCTTCGTGCTGTTTTTGGATTAATGGATAATGCATACCATAACAGGATTGCTGCCGCAAGGGAAATCAGTACCCATGCCCATCCCGGGATAGACTGCATTACTCCTTTTTTCTTTTTTTCCATAGTTACTCTCCTTTCAATGGAACATTTTCATTTTTGTTTTGTATATTTTTCGTTTTAAAGATAATCCTTGAAGTTCAGGAATTCCGGAAGTGGATCTCCGATCAGCGGGCGACACCAGTCAACAAATTCCTGTGTTACATCGTTACCTCTTTCATTTATAAAATTGTCAGGCATCTTCCGTTCATAAAGCATAACTTCTTTGATAGGAACAAGCTTTGTTTTCATCTGATACACCGTTCCCGGGACCCGTTCAAAACCTACCATCACTCCGCTGTTTCCTTCAACAGCACTCCTCAGTGCAACTGTGCCGGCCTGTCTTGCTTCTTCTCTGTCCACCGGTGACTGAAGTGCTACAGAAGCTCTTCCGCAAAGTCCGGGTTTTTCGCTTCTTGCTTTTACGCCAAGTTTCTTAACTACCAGATTCGCAAGATGTGAACTTACATCTCCATAATAAACAGCTCTTTCTGATTTAAAGATCGGAGGAACAATAGATTCTCCATTTGCATCATGAAGTCCCTCACTTACCAGAACTACTACTCCACCCTGCTTTTTCTGAAGTTTGGATACATCCTCAAGAAACTCATCTTCATTAAAGTTTCGTTCCGGCAGATAGATCAGGTGAGGAGCATCTCCCTGTTTCCTTCTTGCAAGTGCGGAAGCTGCTGTGATCCATCCTGCATTTCTTCCCATGGCTTCCATAATACATACATGAATGGGAAGAGATTTTACATCTTCACCAACTTCCTGGGTAGAAGCTGCAATAAATCTTGCCGCACTTCCATATCCTGGTGAGTGATCTGTCATTGCGATATCATTGTCAATCGTTTTTGGAATTCCAACAACTTTGATATCCTGATCCTTACAGACCTCATAAATATGTCCGCATGCATCCATAGTTCCGTTTCCGCCATTCAGAAGAACATATTTAATATCATGTTTTTTAAAGATATCCACCATTTTTTCATAATCTTTTTCATATAGAGGATATCTGGAAGATCCAATTGCCGAAGCAGGTGTATGCAAAAGAAGTTTCAATTTTTCATCATCAAACGAAGTCAAATCTATGAAAGTTTCTGAAAAAATTGCTCCGGTTCCACCAATCGCTCCGTAAACTTTTCCAACCTCCGGATTTCGTTTTGCTTCTTCGATCACACCGTAAAGGGATGCATTGATGACTGCTGTAGGCCCACCTCCATGTACCACTAATACATTTTGTGACATATTCCATTTTCCTTTCTTTGTTCATTGTGCATTTTACAATAAACTTTTTATTTTTCCTGAATATGTTTTATTTATTTTTACTTTGTACTCTTATCTTAACATATTTTTTCAAAAACAAAAGCACAATTAAAGAAAACGTTATCTGTATATTTTGTATAATTTGTCATGTTATTTTTTGTCTATTTTTTATTATTTTATATTATTCTTTATTTTTCCGTCCGTTTTCACTTTTTTTCAAAGATCTGTACCCATTTTACCGGTTTATAAAAGATAAAGAGGTCAAAAAGACTCTGATCTTTTTGACCTCTTTATTTTCTGTTGTTATATACCTGATTAATTTGACTATTTGCAGTCCGTCATTACACAAACGTTTGCTTTATCATATAGTGATTTACGCTTTTTTTACAGCGCTCAAAACCACATTTGCCACACCACACAAAACCATTGCAAGTATAGGATTTATTTTAAATTTACGAAGCAGTACCAACGCGATCACAAAAAATATGATCATTTCCACACATACATTCTGGCGTATAAGATTTACAGTACCATCAATAAAAAATGCAGAAATTAAAATCGTTACCCCTGCTTTGGCGATCATCGATACAACTGCCGGTCTGAGAGATGCCAGTGTTCCCTGAAGTAAGGACATATTCCGATACTTCATATAAACATATGCCAACAAGGTTACAATAATACAGGATGGAAGAATACATCCCAATGTAGCAATTACTGCACCTAAGATTCCCGCTATCTGCATCCCTACAAAGGTGGCAGAGTTTACCGCAATCGGTCCCGGTGTCATTTCAGCGATCGTTATCAGATTCGTAAATTCACTCATGGAAAGCCAGCTGTGCAGATTCACCACCTGTTCCTGTATCAGCGGCATTGCAGCATATCCTCCGCCAAAGCTCAATGCACCGACCTGAAGGAAACTTAAAAAAAGCTGAATATAGATCATTTATCTCTGCCTCCTTTTACTATTGTCCGTACCATTCCAAATACAGCTACCGAAAGTATTATATAGATAATGTTAACATTCAGGAAATAGCTGAGACAGAAGCTGATAATCATTATCACCACATTAACCCAGTCCTTTGACTTTACAACATTTTTCCCCATATCATACACTACAGACATAATAACTGCTCCAACTCCCGCAGTCATTCCTTTTAATAATGCCGCTATATAATAGTTGGAACAAAACGCATCATAAAATACAGAAATGACAGATAAGATCACCATAGGAGGAATGATCGCTCCAATGACAGATACCAGCATTCCCGGTATGCCGGCAAGCTTATACCCCACAATAATCGCTCCGTTTACTGCGATTGCTCCAGGCGAAGACTGGGCGATCGCAACCAGATCCAGCATTTCATCTTCTTCGATCCAGTGATAATGATCCACAAATTTTTCTTTCAGCAAAGTAACAATTACATAACCGCCGCCGAAAGTAAATGTGCTGAGATACAGACATGCAAAAAATAATTTTCGTAGTACATATCCTTTACTTTTTGGTTTTTCTTCCATTATGATTCCCCCAATTTCAATACATTCTTATAAGAATCCGAACATTTTCCGAAATTCTTATAGTTTCTGATTTTATCTTATCATGTACTGTAAAAAAATCATTCTTTTTATCAGCAAACGTTTGCCTTATATTTTCTCACATTTTCCATATTATAGCTATTTTTTTCTTCTGAAATCCGCTATACTTATCATTGTAATTACAAATTACCACAACAATACGGCATCTTTATGCCGTCCTAAAAGATTTAGTAATAGGTGATTGCGAAACAAGTTCGCAATCCTGACTAAAAAGCGGTAAGAATCCTGCAACGCAGGATTCTTAAGATGAAAAATAGGTACTTCTAAATTTGAACATGACTAAAAGACTTCCCAGATAAACTGCGAAGAAAAGATTGTATGCATATTAATAATCAGGCAATCAAAGGCTTCAAACTCCGGATGTATTGGTATTGATGAATCTTATCAGCGACAAGCACAGTAACAAGCTGGGTAATTCCTGCAAGCAGTAAATCAGCATGAAGTGTTTTCTCATTCTGTGTTTTACGATCTGCAATGCAGAAACTATCTTTGAAATGGTTGATTGACTTTTCAACATTTACACGGATCTTGTAAGTATCCTCCCATTCCTGTGAGCCGCGTTCTACACCAGGATAGGCACGAAGGTTCTTTTCAGGATAAATGTAGATCATTCGTCCGCAGGAAGAAGATGTACATGGATTGTCACAATGACATACGCGATGTTTTGACTTGTCGGCAGGATTGTATTCCCATTTCATTTTTGGACATACAAACTTCATGGTAGGAAGTTTGCTCCGCAAATGGGATCTGCTTCCTTCACGCCGCATCGGAAGTGATGGATCGTGAGGACAGCAGGGAATACCGTTTTCATTGACAGTATAGTCGGTTCCTTCCACAGAAAGCTTTGTTTTTAAAGGGATAAAAGCTTTTTGAAAGCCAATTTCTTCAAAGAGGGATTTGTAAATGTTAATGGCATCAAACGCAGCATCTCCAAGAAACGTCTTTGAATTTATTAAAGGATGTTTCTGGAAAAAGTCAATTAAAACTGGAAGAAGTGCTTTCGAATCGGCAAGGGATTTATCCTCATCCGGTGAATCTGATTTCTTCCCTACAACGATATCAGGATGTTTTTTTAGAAAGTCCTTGTTGTAGAAAGTGATGTCACGAACAATACCAAGCCCGTTCGTAATAATGCCAAATTTATAGGCGTAACAGAAATGTCCATTGATGTACATCTGCTGGATTGCCTGATTGGAAGCCGCATGAGTTGGCATAGAGCCATAAGCAGCTTTATAAGGATCATAGGAATCATCAAGGTTATGGGACTTTTTGAAAGCCTTTAGCTGCTTGATAATACGGTTGGCATATTTTGGGTTATTTTCTGTAACCCATGCTTCAATGCCAGAGGTATCAAAGATTGTCATGGAAGCAAGGGCAGGATCAAGACTTTGGCAGATCGGTTCGGTCAGATCAACAAGATGATCGAACATAGATTGTAAGTCCGATAAAAAATCCTGTTTGAAACGTGTAAATTTGGAACCATCCGGAACAACATCAAAACCGCAGAAATCACGCAGTTCCTGGGAAAATTTCAAAAATACGATCAGGAGTGTGTCCGTCGGGATTGAGAAAATACGCTGGATAAGAAGTGCCTTAAGCATTGGATAAAGCTGATGTTTGCGAGGTCTTCCGGTACTGGCGTAAAAATGAGAAATAAAAGAAACAGGAACAATTTCATCAAGGTTAATGGCTTCATCAAGAAGCGAAAGGAACTGATATTTGTCGTTGTCGAATTTATTTTGACAATTTTCAAAAACTTCTGCTAAAGTGAGCTGCTTATGTGTTATCATATAGGTATATCTCCTTTAAGGTGGATTGGTATTTAGTTTCTAGTCAACTCTATTTTACCATAAACCTTGAGGAGATATTTTATTTTAACGACAAAAAATACCGTATTTATGCGGTGTTTGGCGTTTCGCAAACGCCTAAGTAAATTATTAATATAAAAGGAGAAGTGCTATGGATAGGATTTTAAGTACATATAGTTATGGTATTTGTTTATTTTCAATGGAAGTTCTACAAGATTTTTTGAAAAAAGAAAAAATTAGATCAAAAAAATTATTACATAAATTTCAAAAGGATAAAAAATTATATTTAGCTATGCAAAAAGAAGGGATTTGGTTTCCTATTTCGAAAATAAATTCGGGACAACATCTTATTAAACTGGAAGGATATGATAATACATTTAATGATGAGTGGGAACAAAAGTTTGAGATTGAAGGATTTAATTTAAAAATAGAAGGTGGACTTTGGATTTCAGATATAGGTTCCTTCTATACATTCAATGAAGGTGAATTTTGTGGGGAAGCAATATCGTTTAAGACGGGGGATGGTGACATACAATATTCAGATTTTAAATATGATGTTCCTGCCGGAAAATACTTATTATCAGTAAAAGGTTTTTTGAGAAAGGAAAAAAAAGGATTTCCTAATCCAAATTCAGGATTTTTATTTTCTCTTGTAAAAGTTGATGAGTTTAGCGGATTTAAAAATCCAAGAGAGGACATTTACAATTTCAATGTGACTAATATGTAACACCTTATAAATTAGATACTAAGACTTCCCATACCTAAAATGGGGTTCGTACCTTGAAAATTCAATATTTCAGCTAACAAAATAGTAATTTATGCCATTGCAATCTCTGGGTGGAGTGCATTGCGCAGATATTCTGGTAATCTTGCTTCAAAATCAGCAGTAAAAGCAGTCAGTTGTTCGTCACTGAGCTTTAAGATTTCCTGAAGGCTTGCCATTAAGGCAGCCATCAGATTCGCCAGAGGAAGGATGTTATACGCAGCAGGATCCGATTGGATTGGCAGGTGGTAATCCAACTCTGTATGGATATGTTTATGATACATTGTGTGAGCTTGATCCATTTGGTTTGGCAATTTTGTTTGAAACTGGTACTTACGGGGGATTAATAGCAGTGTTCATGTTGGGGATGGTTTACAGGCTCATGAATTAATACGTCATAAATATTTAGTTCAGAAGAAACTTACTAGTCAAAGAGTACGATTATCAGGTAATCCTGCAATTGCTCTTGATAATGTACATCATACTAGAGTTGGAGGAGCTCATTGGAGGGAAACTCAAATTAGAAAATCACAAGGATTGGGACGCAACCAATTCCATCCAAACTTAAAAAGGGAACTTGATATTACGCAGGGGGGATTGAGAAAAGCAGGATATCCAGCTAGTCAAGCAAGAAAGCTTCGGAAAGAAGCTGAAAAATTCTATAAAAGACAGACTAAATTAAAGTGTCTAGGATAATGAAAGGAGAATAAATGCAATGTCAAACTTAGTAAGATTTGAAAAGGTAGATAATGAATTGAATATTTTGCGTATTGGAGGAAAAAGTTTTTTACCTCCTGATGTAGAGTGGCCTACTAATCCTAATGGAGAAAAAATGGTTTTTATTTTTAATATACCTACAAATTTTTTAAATTCAACTCTTCAATTTAATTATCCGAAGGATCAGGTTATTTCTGTATTTACTACTTATAATAGAGAAGATTATTTTTTGGACTCGATCGTTTATAACGGTGATATAGAAGAACTTCAGAATATAAAAAACGGATATACAAAAGTAATTTTACATTCTGTTGCTTCTCCAAGAAATGATGCGGATTTTTTGATTTCAGCAAGAGAAATAGTAATTGATAAAGAAATGAATGAATTTGATGATTATAATGGCTCTCTTTTTGGTGCAAATCCTGTATTTTTACAAGAAGAAAAGTTAGAACTTGCCTCCTATCAATTTTGCATGCAGATATATGGAGGAGATTTTCCAGAAGAATTTCAAGATATCTTCTATTTAGATGATGCAATAGGTTATCTATTTTTAAGTAAAGAGGAAAAAGCAAATGATGTTGGAGTATTTTTTGTACAATGCACCTGAAATGGTAGTGGGGTGCGATTTATAAAGAAATGGAATCTCTTCATATAATCAAGGGTTTGTGGAATTTATCAAATATCGGGGCGGAAAATTCTGATACAAGGATAAAGCTGGAACGGGATTCTTTGGGCAGAGTGGTAAAAGAGTGGCAGGATGCGCATTGGATTTCCAGCCGGTATGACGAAATGGGAGAAAGAATTGAGACAACGAGCAGTTTTGGTGCGAGCATTCTTACCCGCCGAAATGAAATGGGACAGGCAGCACAGGTTATAGCGTACATGGATAAGGAACGACCGTGGGAAGCTGCGATGGAGTACAATGCGCTGGGGCAGGAGACGAGCCGCCTAGTTTCCGGCGGTGTTTACAGTAGCTGGGAATACTGATACAGTATCAGGAAACGGACTGGAGATTTCTGAAAAGAATGGCGTCCCAGCTTGGGCTTCCATTAGTGCCGGATACCAGCTATTATTATCCCCGCTTTTACCTTGGATTGCCGGAAGATGAAAAAAAGGGAATTGGGAGAAATCATTTCCTGTGATCTCTGTTTTGATGGGAGATATTATGCAGTCAGTGGAAAATGCCTTGTTGATAGGGAAGATTTCATTTGCTATGATGTTGTTACGAGGACAAGCCTGTCGATCCATAGGATTTTTCCCTGCTGAATGAAGCAAGGGAAAAACTGGAAATGATTATCATACACTTCTGCAAAACATATGGATTTTCCAGACCACGCATGTACCGCAGGATAGCAAGAAAAAATTATCTTGCACTTGCAAAAGCAAAAAAGCGCAGCACTAAGAAGATCAGAGCAACGATTCGTAAACAGCTGGCATTCATCAGACGAGATACCGGATACCTCGAAAATTTCATGCAGGATGGTTATGCACCGACATCGAAAGAGAGCACTCTTCTGCTGACAATCTATAAACTGTATATCTGATTTGTATGCGAGGAGAGAGAATAATGAATTCTGATATGACAAAGTATTGTTATCAACATTTTGAAAATGCATACAATATTGGGTGGAATGTAAATTTTGATAATATAGTGGAAAGTAAAGAGACATTTGATTCAATATTCATAGAAAAGCTGACTTTATATTGTGAGAATCCATTAAATAGAGATTTGAATGGTGTATGTCGTGAAATAGAGATTGATGGAAAAAAGTATGTAAAAGGGTTTGGAGAAATACGCATCATTGATTTAAAAAAGAAAATAAGATATGCGGCTCCAAATGTTATTATAGATGATATATTAAATGGAAAATATATACCGTCAATAGAATTTATCGATGCAGTTTTAACAGGACCGACTTTTGATTCTGAAGAATATCAGGAATTTTATTTGAATTATTCGGAAAAAAACTTTTGGGGAGAAAACGAAGAAAATTTTGAAAAAATAGTTAAGGTATTGGAATTGGCAGGAGATTTTGAAGGCTTTAAAGATTATATTTTGAATAACGATTTAATAAATATAGTTGTCCCTGAAGGTTCGTTACTTAATTATACAATCACAGAAGGGAAAGAAAAGGAAGCACTTTGGCTTATTGAAAATGGTATAGATATTAATGCTTTTGACGGCTTGGAACTTATGACGGCAATAAAAAAGAACAACAATATAATTGCAAAAAAATTAATAGATGAAGGTATTGTTATTAACAGTAGAGAGATGAAAGATAATCCTTTAATTAGTGCGATTCGTTTTTCAAATGCCTTTCTTGTAGAGGAACTTATGAAAAATCACAGGAATTTGATAGTAACTTATTCAAACGAATATGTAAGAAATTGTAGTGTTTTAGATATTGCTGAAAGAATGAAAAATGAAAAAATAATAAATATAGTTAAGAAGTATTTAGTATGATCTATTGATGTTAATATAAATTCAAAAAAATTGGATAATAGTTGCTTTTCAGGTTTGTGTTCGTAAGAGAATAGAAAAAAGTGGCGTCCCAGCTTGGACTGCCAGAAGGCGAGAAAAGGGAACCGGGAGAAATTCTTTCCTGTGATATGTGTTTTGACGGACGCTATTATGCTGTCAGTGGAAAATGTTTTGTTGATGTGAAAGGGATTATTCATGGGATTGTTTGATAAGTTCAGAAAGAAAAATAGTGGATTGACAATTGAAGAAATCATAGCTAATGACTATGAACAAGAGTATTTTGATGAATGTAAATATATATGGAAAAATTATGTTCCCTCAAAGGGACAGGCTGATAGTTTACAAGGTGAATTATTAAGAGAAATGGAAAAAATCCGCTGTGAGGCACAAGATAATGGAAATATAAATTGGGATGATGACTATTCTTATTTTTGTGACTTTATAAGCGAACGCTTGTGTGAACAACCGATATTTACAGCTGCAGAAAAAGACGAAGTCATTTTAATCATGTCATATTTAAAAAAGTGTGGTATTTATGCTCAAAAATTTAATTGCGAGGAAATACCAGAAGATGATGTTGATATAGAAAAAACAGCTTATGTCCGTGATAATTTATATGACATCATTTGTGACAAAATAGGAAAGTTATACAAAGAGAATCCTGATCTTATTCCCTATGAAAGAAACAATAACATCAAAAGATAAATCGCAGTAGGTCTTATTGGTGGTATCATACAGTGCATTGATATGAATTGCATTGTAACCTTTTTTGCCTTCATGGATGAAGGTTCTTTCATCTGCCGGGTTACGTGAAATGTCAACATTAGAGCCATCGCAGGCCAAAAGTCTATAACTATTATAGAGATTATCCGATAGGGTACGACACTGATTGACAAATGAGTGGAACAGGAAATCCCATCCTTCAGGAAGAAACTTGTATCGTTGCCGGGTAAAGGCGGATTTAGAAGGAGCAGAAAGAGAATGTTCAAAAAAATCAAGAATTTCATTTGAAAGGGATTTACTCTGCATCTGGAGCATAAACTGAATATACTCGCGGAAAGAAAGTATGCGGTTCCTGGTAAAATCATTTTCCGGATTACGGCAGAACAGGGAGTGAATTTCATCGTGTTCTGTGCTGCAGTTGTCGAGTGTGGATTTTAAATTAGATAAGAAAAAATCAGCCATAATGAGCCTCCTTGAAATATGTTTATAATCCTTCCGGAACAACAGATAGTCAGGGTAATTTTAGTATTACTCTTAATTTGGGTTCTGCAGCCGGTCAGAATCAGTATGATACAGGAGTTTCTTACCATTACTATGATGTTGTACCTATTTATTTTTACAGTAATGGAACACAGATTGGTGCTAGGGAAACGCTGATTAATTCGTGCATTTCCACATGATTTTTGATATAATACAGGTATCAACTGAAAGGTCGTATATCTATGAATCAACTTACATTTTCTGATATGGAATACTCCAATCGCAAGAAAAAAACCAAACGTGAAGAATTTCTTGATGCCATGGAAGAAATCATTCAATGGTCATACTGGGTAGAAATGATCCGCCCGTATTATTTCGCTAACAAGCGTGGTCGCAAACCGATTGGTATTGAAACCATGCTTCGCATGTATCTCATGCAGATATGGTTTAATCTGTCCAGATGAAGGAATCGAGGATTCTATCTACGACAGTTATGCTATGCGTTTCTTTATGCATATAGATTTCCATGAACAACAGGTACCGGATGCGTCTACCCTGCTTAAGTTCAGACATATGCTTGAAACAAACAAGCTTGGCGAGAAACTTTCTGCCGATGTCAACAGCCGCCTCGATAAAACAGGTCTTATGATGCATGGCGGCACTATTGTTGATGCAAGCCTTATAGCAGCACCAAAATCCACTAAGAATCAGGAGGGCAAACGTGATCCTGAAATGCATCAGACAAAGAATGGCAATGAAAAGTCCGCCGTCCGCTGTAAGGTTGAGCACCCATTTCTCATTGTAAAGAAGCAGATGGGATACTCAAAAGTTGTATATCGTGGAATCGCAAAAAACATGCATCGATTCCATATGTTGTTTGCCAGTGTAAATCTTATCATGTGTAGCAGGGCTGGCAGAACAAAAGACTTTATAGGGTGTACAGTATAATTGCGCCCATTTTTAGGGAATATCCTCAAAAAAGGATAAATAGCAAGAGGATATAACATGTATCTGAGATAAAAATCCTCTTGGTTTTTATAAAAACTTGACAAACTGGGATAATGCCGAGAATAAGGTTAATTAATCAGTGCTTCCTTAGATGTTCTTAGAACTCTGCTAAGTCCCAAGCCAAAAGCAGCACGGATGCCGCTTTAGAAGCAATGCATACACGGATGTATGCCGTCTTCGGTGGCGGACATATAGAATACCTTTATCAGAGTTCTTAGAACATCCTGCTTCGGACAACGGAGCTGATATGCATAAATATAATACGTTATATACTCGTACATTAAATTAGCATGTTTTGACCTCAACATCATATTGTGAAAAAATGAAGCAAAATCTAAGTTGATTTCTGTATGCCTATGCTTTATACTAAAAACGTATATCAGGCAGGAACGTGAAAATAACACCTGTCCACACATATTGCCCGGGGAGGGCGGAAAAGAGGATAAAGATGGAAGAATTCAAGTTATTATACGAAGGAAAAGTCAGAGAGGTATATGATATCGGCGAGAACCTTGTCATTGCGGCAACAGACAGAATTTCAGCTTTTGACCACATTTTAAAGAACAAGATTACAGCTAAGGGTGCCATTCTGACACAGATGTCTAAGTTTTGGTTTGATTATACGAAAGATGTTGTACCTAATCATATGATTACAGTTGACAATAATGACATGCCTGAGTTTTTCCATGATGAGCGTTTTTATAAGAGGGCTATGATGTGTAAGAAGCTCACAATGCTCCCTATAGAGTGTATTGTGCGTGGATATATTACGGGAAGCGGCTGGGAGAGCTATAAGAAGAACGGAACTGTATGTGGAATTAAGCTTCCTGAGGGACTCAAGGAATCACAGAAGCTCCCTGAGCCAATCTACACACCTAGTACAAAGGCAGAGATAGGTGACCATGATGAGAATATCTCATATGAAAGAAGTATAGAGGTACTTGAGAAGAAGTTCCCAGGAAAGGGTCTTGAGTATGCATCAAAGATTAAGGACTGCACAATCGCACTCTACAAGAAGTGCGCAGAGTACGCACTCAGCAAGGGCATTATCATTGCTGATACCAAGTTCGAGTTCGGTCTTGATGAGAATGGTGAGGTTGTAATCGGTGATGAGATGCTTACACCGGACAGCTCACGTTTCTGGCCGCTTGAGGGCTATGAGGCAGGCAAGGGACAGCCGTCATTTGACAAGCAGTATGTAAGAGACTGGTTAAAGGCTAACCCGGACAGCGATTATCTTCTCCCTGAGGAGGTTGTCACAAAGACTGTTGATAAGTATAAGGAAGCATATCTTCTTCTTACAGGCAGGGAATTTACACTGTAGTCTATTGAAATCTAAGTCAAACTTAATAATGCGGAGCTAATATGGGACAGAAAATGAATAATATATCGGACAGCTACTATGATGAGGATGGGGTTCACGAGGAGTGTGGAGTTTTCGGCGTATATGATTTAGATGGCGGGGATGTAGCCTCAACCATATACTATGGATTGTTTGCACTTCAGCATAGAGGACAGGAGAGCTGTGGTATTGCTGTAAGTGATACCAACGGACCGAAGGGAAAGGTACTCTCACACAAGGATATGGGGCTTGTGAATGAGGTGTTCACACCTGAGGATCTGGAAAAGCTCAAGGGCAATATCGGAGTCGGACATGTGCGCTATTCAACAGCGGGAAGCTCGACAAGGGAGAATGCCCAGCCACTTGTTCTTAACTATGTCAAGGGTACACTTGCAATGGCTCATAATGGTAATCTTATCAATGCTGTTGATTTGAGGGAGGAGCTTTCATATACCGGAGCTATTTTCCAGACTACAATCGATTCGGAGGTTATAGCTTATCATATAGCCAGGGAACGACTCAACACATCGAGTGTTGAGAAGGCAGTTGCAAGTGCAATGAAGAAGATTGTGGGAGCTTACTCACTTATTGTCCTGAGTCCACGAAAGATGATTGGTGCAAGAGATCCTTTTGGTTTTAAGCCTCTTTGCATCGGAAAAAGAGATAATACTTATGTGATGTCATCTGAGACATGTGCACTTGATGCGGTAGGAGCGGAATTTGTGAGGGATGTACTTCCGGGCGAGATAGTGACAATCACAGCGGACGGACGCATTGAGTCCGACACCTCCATGTGCCAGCCTATACATAAGAAATGTATTTTTGAGTACATATATTTTGCAAGACCGGACAGTCATATTGATGGTGTAAGTGTGTATATGTCAAGAATTATGGCGGGAAGGCTTCTCGCAAAATCCCATCCGGTTGATGCGGATCTCGTTGTAGGTGTACCTGAATCGGGAAATGTTGCAGCCATGGGCTACGCGTTAGAGTCCGGAATCCCTTACGGAATGGCATTCATCAAGAACAGCTATGTGGGACGTACCTTCATCAAGCCTAAGCAGGCACAGCGTGAGAGCAGTGTAAAGATTAAGCTTAATGTGCTTACGGAGGCGGTTAAGGATAAACGCGTTATTATGATAGATGATTCAATAGTAAGAGGAACCACCAGTGCGAGAATTGTCAAGATGTTAAAGGATGCGGGAGCAAAGGAAGTGCATGTAAGAATATCTTCACCACCATTTTTGTACCCATGCTACTTCGGAACGGATATTCCGTCAAGCGACCAGCTTATAGCGAGCACACACACTGTTGACCAGATATGTGAGTACATAGGTGCCGATTCACTTGGCTATATAGACGTGAATGACTTAAAGCACATGGTTGAGGAAAGATGTGACTTCTGTGACGCATGCTTTACCGGAAACTATCCTATAACACCACCGGATAAGGATATCCGCGGTGAACACGAATAGTTTTTTACGCAGAAATAATAGACAACTGTAATATAATGATTAAATCAGATAGGAGAATACACGAATGAGCACAGACCGTTATCAGACCCCGCTCGCTGAGAGATACGCGAGCAAGGAGATGCAGTATATTTTTTCACCGGACAAGAAGTTCCGTACATGGAGAAAGCTCTGGATTGCACTTGCAGAGACAGAGAAGGAGCTTGGTCTTGATATCACCGATGAGCAGATAGAGGAGCTTAAGGCCCATCAGGATGACATCAACTACGAGGTTGCAAAGGAGCGGGAGAAGCTTGTAAGACATGATGTCATGTCGCATGTGTATGCGTATGGTGTCCAGTGCCCTAAGGCTAAGGGAATCATACACCTTGGAGCTACAAGCTGCTACGTTGGAGACAATACAGACCTTATTGTTATGACAGAGGCACTTAAGCTTGTGAGAAAGAAGCTTGTGAATGTTATGGCGGAGCTTGCAAAGTTCGCAGATAAGTACAAGGCACTTCCTACACTTGCATTTACACATTTCCAGCCTGCACAGCCTACTACGGTGGGAAAGAGAGCAACTCTATGGCTTATGGAACTGAAGCTTGACCTTGATGACCTTGACTATCTCATCGGCTCTATGAGACTTTTAGGTTCTAAGGGTACAACAGGTACACAGGCAAGCTTCCTTGAACTTTTTGACGGGGATCATGACAGAATCCGCAGGCTTGATAAGATGATTGCAAATAAGATGGGCTTCGAGGATGTATATCCTGTATCGGGACAGACTTATTCGCGTAAGGTTGACACAAGAGTTGTCAATGTTCTTGCAGGTATTGCAGCCAGTGCACATAAGTTCTCCAATGATATAAGGCTTTTACAGCACTTAAAGGAGATTGAGGAGCCGTTTGAGAAGAACCAGATAGGTTCATCTGCTATGGCATACAAGAGAAATCCTATGAGAAGTGAGAGAATAGCCTCCCTTGCCAACTTCGTTATGGCTGATGCGATGAATCCTGCGATCACATCCGCTACGCAGTGGTTTGAGAGAACACTTGACGATTCTGCCAACAAGAGAATGTCCGTGCCGGAAGCATTCCTTGCTGTGGATGGTATCTTAGACTTATACATGAATGTTGTTGACGGACTTGTAGTGTATGAGAAGGTTATTGAGAAGCATATCATGGCAGAGCTTCCTTTCATGGCTACCGAGAACATTATGATGGATGCCGTAAAGGCAGGCGGCGACCGTCAGGAGCTTCATGAGAAGATAAGAACACTTTCTATGGAAGCAGGACGCAATGTCAAGGAGAGAGGTCTTGACAACAATCTCCTTGAGCTTATCGCCGCAGACCCTGCGTTTAATCTTTCTCTTGATGACCTCAAGAAGTCCATGGATCCGTCTAAGTATACAGGACGTGCCAAGGAGCAGGTTGATGAATTCTTAAATGAAGTTATAAATCCTGTACTTGAAGCCAGCAAGGATGAGCTTGGCATGACAGCGCAGATTAACGTATAATATTGATACTAAGTATTGAGATTGCAATGAAATAAAATATTGGGAATAATTTTGGGACAAATGCCGTACTATGTAATGTGGTGCGGCATTTTTTTATATCTATATAGGAGATTTAATGAAAGAATAATGTAAAATCCTATGTAATTCTGCTAAAACGTATTAGTGAAAATGCACAAAAAATACGCAAAAATAACTCCAAACTTAATGATTTAAGCATTGAGTGAAATAAAAGAGAAAGAAAATATACAAATTTACTAAAAATTTTCAAAAAACTATTGATTTTATATTCAAAATGATGTACTATAAACATGCGAAAACGATTAAGTGATGCGGGCACCGATGAGATTGCCAATGCAATCCTACATACCAATTCGGGAAGGCGGTGACGGAATGATATCCGTAAAGGACATAGCGAATGCATGTAATGTATCTGTTGCAACAGTGAGTAAGGCGCTCAATGGTTATAGCGATATAAGTGAAGAGACTAAGACCATGATTAAGGCTAAGGCTGCTGAGCTTGGATACATACCTAACATGGCTGCGGTTGCACTTAAGACGAACAGAACCTATAACATAGGCATTCTGTTTGTAGATGCGGCTAACACGGGTCTTACACATGAGTATTTTGCGAGGGTTCTTGAGGGAATCAGGTCTCAGGCAGAGATCCTGGGATACAGTATTACGTTTATAACGAATAGGATTGGCGGAAGGAAGATTACATATAGTGAGTTCTGTCGGATACGACAGTTTGACGGAGTGATAATAGCCTGTATAGATTATAGTGATCCTCAGGTTATCGAGCTTGTCAACAGCGGAATACCGATAGTGACTATAGACCATATCTTCAATGATACTATATCGGTGATGTCGGACAATATAAAGGGTGTGAAGGATCTTGTAGAATATCTGTACTCAATGGGACACAGGAGGATTGCATTCATTCACGGAGATGACAGCTCGGTTACGAGAGACAGAGTTACGAGCTTTTACAGAACAATGGAGCAGCTTGGACTTGATATTTGTAAGGAGTATGTGTGCGAATGCAGATACCATGACACAGCAGGTGCAGTTAAATGTACAAGGAAGCTGCTTCAACTGAAAGAGCGGCCTACCTGTATCATGTATCCGGATGACATCACAGCGATAAGCGGTGCGAACATCATCAAGAGCCACGGTCTTAGCATACCCGGTGATATATCAGTCACCGGGTACGACGGAATAAGATATTCTGTCATATACGAGCCGCAGATTACGACACTGCAGCAGGCCGGGGATGGGATGGGCAGGGAAGCTGCCTCATGCTTAATCGATTTAATCAGAAAACCGAAAACCACACTTAAGAAAAGCTATGTGATTGAGGGAAAGGTTCTGACGGGAGGGTCAGTAAGTAACCTTAATGCAACTATTGTTCAGTAGAAATATATTTTCTACGCATTTGCCGGGGTGGCAGGCAGTGTTTAAGCCGGAGAAATGGAGGAAGAATATGAGAAAATTCAAAAAGTTTGCGGCGACAATGTTAGTAGGTTTGATGGCAACAACAGCTCTTGCAGGATGCTCTAAGAGCAACAATGCAGCATCGGGAAATACTGATGGAAAGGAAGGCTCTGTACTTAACATTTATGTATGGAATGAAGAGTTTAAGAGCAGGGTTACAGATCACTATCCTGGATATGTAAAGACCGATGATTCCACAGGTAAGATTGGTGATGTTACAGTTAAGTGGCATACAACACCTAATGAGAACAATGCATATCAGAACAATCTTGATGAAGCACTTCTTAAGCAGAAGGATGCAGCAGCTGATGATAAGATTGATATATTCCTTGTAGAGGCAGATTACGCACTTAAGTATGTAGATACAGACTATACAATGCCAATCAAGGATTTAGGTATAACAGACAGCGAAATAGCTGACCAGTATAAGTATACACAGGATATCGTGACAGATTCCAAGGGTGTTTTAAAGGGTCTTTCATGGCAGGGCTGCCCTGGTGTACTTATTTACAACAGAGATATTGCCAAGGAAGTTTTAGGAACAGATGATCCGGCAGAGGTTCAGAAGAGCGTATCTGATTGGTCAACCTTTGAGAAGACAGCTAAGACTATGAAGGACAGCGGATATTTCATGGTATCAGGCTTTGATGATACATTCAGAGTTTTCTCCAACAATGTATCAAGCCCATGGGTAGTTGACGGCAAGGTTGTAATTGATGATAACATTATGAACTGGGTTTCCCAGACTAAGACATTCACGGATAATGGCTACAACAATCAGTCATCACTCTGGGATGACAACTGGAGCAAGGGCTTCTATCCGGAAGGAAAGGTATTCTGCTACTTTGGACCGGCATGGTTCGTCGACTTCTCCATGAATGTATCTGATGCAGCCAGTATCGCAGCTAACGGCGGCTGGGCAGCAACCGAAGGTCCTCAGGGCTTCTTCTGGGGTGGTACATGGATCTGTGCAGCACAGGGAACAGATAACACTACACTTGTAGCAGACATCATGAGACAGCTCACAACCAACAAGGATGTCATGACAGAGATTGTTAAGAAGGACAATGACTTCGTTAACAACAAGCCGGCAATGGAGACTATGGCAGCAGATACATCTTATCAGAGTAAGGTTCTTGGCGGACAGAATCCACTTGCAATGTTCTGTGCAGGTGCAGACAAGATTGACCTCAGCAACCTTTCATCCTATGATCAGGGCTGTAACGAGGAGTTCCAGAAGGCTATGAAGGATTACTTCACAGGCAATGCAACACTTGACGAGGCACTTGCAACCTTCAAGAAGAACATTGTTGTTAAGTATCCTAACCTTAAGGCTGAATAATTAACCTTAAAATTTAAAATGTAAGTATAACATGCCTGCTCTATATGGGGCAGGCATGTTTTGGCTAAAAATAGGGTGGAATTGTTTTGCAGGTGAGGAGTGATGATTGTATGAAAAAAACCGAAGGAAAGAGCAAGATAGTAAGGTACAATAAATGGGGATATATCTTCCTCATCCCTTTTGTGCTTGTGTATGTGATTTTTCAGTTGATTCCATTAGTCAGTACGATTTATAACAGCTTTTTTGAGAACTACAGGGTAGGACTCATGCAGGTAGGACCGACATGGGTTGGACTTGAGAACTATAAAACGATTTTTTCGGATGTCAGCCTTTTGAAGTATACGGCAAACACGCTTATCATGTGGGTTATCGGTTTCATACCGCAGATAATAGTATCACTTCTTCTGGGGCAGTGGTTTTCTGATGTGAGATTGAAGCTGAAGGGAAGCAGATTCTTTAAGACAGTTATATATCTTCCTAACCTGATTATGGCCTCTGCGTTCTCAATGTTGTTTTTTGCATTGTTCTCAGATGTCGGACCAATCAACGCAATTCTTATCAAGATGGGAATTGCCACTCAGGAAAATCCGGTGAGATTTTTCTCTAATGTATGGGCTACAAGAGGCCTGGTTGGTTTTATGAACTTCCTCATGTGGTTCGGAAATACGACTATTATTCTCATGGCAGGAATTATGGGCATTGACACCTCGCTGTTTGAGGCGGCGGAGGTAGATGGCGCAAGTTCATGGCAGAGATTCTACAGGATAACGCTTCCTCTTCTTAAGCCTATCCTTATATATGTAATTATTACCTCTATGATCGGTGGTATTCAGATGTTCGATGTGCCTCAGATTCTTACTAATGGTTCCGGTGCACCTGCTGAATCAACAAAGACGCTTATTATGTATCTTAATCAGCACCTGTACAGTAAGAATTATGGACTTGGCGGAGCACTTTCTGTATTCCTGTTTATTATAACAGCTATACTGAGTCTCATAATATATTCTGTAATGTATCGCAAGAAGGATTAGAAGGGGAGGTATGATTATGGGTAAGAGCAATAATAATAATAATAATAATAAAGACTCAGTTCACATAAGAAGAGCGGTGGCATACGTGGTTCTTACACTGATATCAATACTGTGTCTGTTCTGGTTTTATGTACTCTTTGTAAATGCCACAAAGACACATGCAGAGATACAGAAGGGTTTTTCGATTGTTCCGGGAAAAAATCTTCTTGTAAACTGGAATCATGTCATTCATGGAACACAGCCGATTATATCGGGAATGATTAACAGTATTATCATTTCAACACTCAGCGCTGTTCTGTGTACATATTTCTCAGCGATGACCGCCTATGCGATTCACGTATATGATTTTAAACTTAAAAAATTTATATTTGCGTTCATACTTGCAGTTATGATGATTCCAAGCCAGGTAACAGCTCTTGGATTTATCAGGCTCATGGACAATATGCATCTTATGGACACCTTTATTCCGCTGATTGTGCCGACAATCGCCGCACCGGTAACCTTCTATTATATGAAGCAGTACATGGAAAGTACATTACCGCTCGCAATAATAGAGGCTGCCAGAATAGATGGCTCCGGTGAGTTCCATACCTTCAACAATATCGTGCTTCCAATAATGAAGCCGGCGATTGCCGTACAGGCAATATTTACATTTGTATCAAGCTGGAATAATTACTTCGTTCCGGCACTTGTGCTTAAGAAGGACAGTGTCAAGACACTTCCGATACTTATCGCACAGCTAAGAAGTGCGGATTGGCTCAAGTTCGATATGGGTCAGGTTTATGTCACAATTGCATTTTCTATTTTCCCTGTAATTGTAGTGTATATTTTTCTTTCAAAATATATCGTACAGGGCATTGCACTTGGTGCTGTTAAGGGCTAGTTCTTAAAAAGGTCATTCACATAATTATTGTGGAACATATCAATCATTGCAAAATACCTCTCATGTTCACGCCAGCCTTGGTCGACAGAGCCTTCACCGTAATATACGATGTAGGCATCAGGATAGGTTTCCTTAAGAAGCTCGTAATCCTGTTCGGTCAGGCTGGTGTGTTCTATATACAGACGCTCAAGCTTTGTAAAGTTCAGAAGATGTGATACATCGCTTATCGGGTTATAGCTGATGTTGAGGTCCACAAGGTTCGGAAGATAGTCAAACACGCTTATATCACTCACATCCCCCACAAAAAATTCAAGGTACATGAGCTTAGGACAGTATTTAAGCATCGACAGGTCATACAGATAAGGTGACTGCGTGTCGGTGAGCCAGTTGTCTACAAGAATCAGTATCTTAAGCTCAGGCATGTATTCGAGGAAAGATAAATCTGTGACCTTGTTGTGCCCTAAATCAAGTGCGACCATGTCAGTGCAGTATTTTAATACCTTGCAGTCCTCGTTGGTGAGACGATAGGTTATTGTTCCGTCCTTGAGGGTTGAGAAGGCTACGGTATCGGTTCTTATTGTCCACAAGCCGAGGGTGACCTTCCAGACGAACTTGATGGAAGGAAAATCGTTTTTAAGCTGTTCCATCTGTTCATTTGTAAGTCCACAGTCACACATATCAATATAGTTAAGATTGTCAAGCGCCTTAATGTGCTTTTTAAAATCTTCGATGTCGGTAATCTCTATTCCGCTTATGTCAAGCTCAGTCTCCTCGGAGGAAACTTCCTTTCCGCATAACTTTACTGTCCAAATGAAATCTATGTCCGGGTAAATGTCCTTTAATGCTGTCATCTCATCAAGTTCAAGGCCGGCGGCTGTCAGGTCAACGCTCTTAAGAGAGTTGAAAAACTTAAGTGCCTTGCAGATGTCAGAATATATTTCATCATGCTTAAGACCGGTGAGTTCATCGGAGGATAAACTGAATTCAGTGATATCCTGTGCGTAGTTTCTGCCAAACAAAGTGATTTCACTGATAGTCGGATATGCTGCCTCCTCAGTGAAGGTATCGGTGGAGGTGTCGGTTGAAGCTGTATCAACCGTGTGCTCAGGTGTTTCGTTCTCTTTTCCGGATTTTTTTGACAGCACGGATGTGAGCAGTACAATAACTATGACAATCGATATGGTTAGCGCACATAAAAGGTATGTGGCTGTATGGTTATTATTTCTTTTGCTTTTGCGCTGTGGTGCTTTTTCATTCATAGCTCAATGTATCCTTTCCTGAAAATTAATATAAATACTGCATAACCTTATGTGTTATTGTCTAGGAGAACATGATAATATACTTGCCGGATATAAGCAAGAGCAACTTGCCAATGAAGTTGTGGGGTGATAAAATTGTGTATAAGTATTCGGGTGACAAAATATGTTGTGTATACCTGGCTGTGTATAACGTATTATATTTATGCATATCACGACTTTGGGGAGAAGCTTAGATGTTCTTAGAACATCTTGCTTCGGACAATGGAGCTGATATGCATTAATATAATACGTTATACACTCATAGATTAATTGTGCATGTTTTGTCCCCCTCCCCAAAATTATAAAAACAAAAATAAGAAGCGAGGAATATCATGGGTGCAGGTGAAACAGGTAGTGTATATAAGGTAAGGAGGGCAGTTCATCCTATAAGGGCATGTGTTACGGTTCCGGGTTCTAAGAGCGTGACCAACAGGGCACTGTTTATGGCAGCGATGGCCTGCGGACACACGGTCCTTGATGGGGCATTATTTTCGGATGATTCGAGACATTTCATAGGGAGCCTTGAAGCATTAGGGTACAATGTTGCTGTCGATGAAGTGGATAAAAGGGTGGAGATAGATGGGCTTAGTGGAAAAATACCTAACAGGACAGGCACGATAGACGTGGGGAGCGCCGGTACTGCGGCACGTTTCCTCACGGCAATGCTTGCACTCTCAGACGGCGGATATACAATAGATGCCACACCGCAGATGCAGGCAAGGCCAATGGATTCGCTTTTTGAAGCATTGACAGAGTTGGGAGCCGAATTTGAATATCTCGGTGAGAGGGGACATCTGCCAGTGAAGGTGAGAGGACGCGGCTGTCATGGTGTGCCGGATAAGAACTGCAGTCCGGATAATGCACAGAATACCGCTCTTGTGGATACAGGAACCGGCAATGCGGGAGATAAGCCCGCGGTTGTCCATATAGATATAAGCCGCAGTACCCAGTTTCTGAGTGCGCTCATGATGGCGGGAGTGCTTATTCCTGAGGGGCTTGACATTAAGATAACCAGCGAAAAGACAGATGGGGCATATATAAGGATAACCGCTGCAATGATGAAAGCTTTTGGGTGCAATGTAGAATATGATGGACATGATTATCATGTAGGGGCAGGACAGAGGTATAATCCAGGGAAATATTATATTGAGCCGGATATCTCGGCGGCATGTTATTTCTGGGCGGCGGCGGCTGTTACCGGCGGAAGTGTCACCGTGAGGGAGAGCAGATACGGAATGATGCAGGGTGACATGAAATTTCTGGATGTACTGAAAAAAATGGGATGTACAGTGAAGCAGACCGGGGAGGGCATACAGGTGGATGCACCGGATGGTGGAATATTGAAGCCGGTGGACGTTGATATGAATGATTTCTCCGACCAGAGTATGACGCTTGCTGCAATCGCTCCGTTTGCACAGGGAACAACAAGGATACATAATGTTGGCCACATAAGGCTTCAGGAATCAGACAGAATAGAAGCGATACTTACCAATCTTCGTGCCATGAATATTGAGTGCGGAACATTTATTGAGGATGGAAAAGAGGGTATCTATATCTGTCATGGTATACCGCAGCCGGCACACATTAAGACCTTTGATGATCATAGGATGGCTATGGCATTTGCGGTAACAGGACTTGCAGCGGACGGAATTGTGATTGAGAATCCGATGTGCTGCAGAAAGACCTTTGAAAATTTCTTCGATGTTCTTGAATCTGTGCTTTCAAGGAATTGACAGGGCAGAGCTTTAACCGGCTGTTTACAGATTATACAGGATAAAACAGGTGTTGCAGTAAAAAACGAAGTGGAATCGGAAAAATTTTTCCTTATAATATATTTTGTATTTTTCGTTTATTGCATTTACATAAATGAGTTTTTATAGTATACTACAACAGTATGGGCTTGAGCCCGTATTATCAAATTAAAAGTATGATAAGATTCATACATTATTATTGACTATTTAGGAGGAATAACCATGGTTAAGGCTATTGTCGGAGCAAACTGGGGAGACGAAGGCAAGGGTAAGATTACAGATATGCTTGCTGAGGAGTCGGATATTATTGTTCGTTTTCAGGGAGGAAGCAATGCAGGCCATACTATTATCAATGACTATGGCAAGTTCGCACTTCATCTTCTTCCATCGGGTGTATTCTATAATCATACAACAAGTGTTATAGGTAACGGAGTTGCACTCAACATTCCTTATCTATTCAATGAGATTAAGAGCCTGGAGGACAGAGGTGTGCCGGCACCGAAGATTCTTGTATCGGACAGGGCGCAGATTCTCATGCCGTATCATGTTGATTTCGATACATACGAGGAAGCGAGACTTGCAGGAAAGTCATTTGGCTCGACAAAGTCGGGTATTGCTCCTTTCTATTCAGATAAATATGCAAAGATTGGTTTTCAGGTGAGTGAGCTCTTTGACGAGGCTTCTCTTAAGGAGAAGGTTGAGAGAGTTGTTGCATACAAGAATATTCTGCTTGAGCACCTCTATCATAAGCCGCTTCTTGATGCTGATGAAGTATTCAAGCTTATGCTTTCATACAGAGATATGGTAGAGCCTTATGTTGCAGATGTATCACTCTACTTACACAACGCTATTAAGGAAGGAAAGAATATTCTTCTTGAGGGTCAGCTTGGAGCACTCAAGGATCCGGATCACGGAATTTATCCGATGGTAACATCTTCTTCAACACTTGCCGCATACGGCGCTATCGGAGCAGGTATACCGGCTGCGGAGATTAAGGATGTTGTAACAGTAGTCAAGGCCTACTCATCAGCGGTTGGTGCAGGTGCATTCGTGAGTGAGATATTCGGTGATGAGGCAGATGAGCTCAGAAGACGCGGCGGTGACGGCGGAGAGTTCGGCGCAACAACAGGCCGCCCAAGACGTATGGGATGGTTCGATGCTGTAGCTACACGTTACGGTGTGCGTATGCAGGGAACAACAGAGGTTGCACTCACAGTGCTTGATGTTCTCGGATATCTTGATGAGATTCCTATGTGTGTTGGCTATGAGATAGATGGTGAGGTTATTAAGGACTTCCCTACAACATATAAGCTTGAGAAGGCTAAGCCTGTTCTTAAGAAGATGCCGGGCTGGAAGTGTGATATAAGAGGAATTAAGAACTATGAAGAGCTTCCACAGGCATGTAAGGACTATATCGATGCCATCGAGCAGGAGATTCAGGCACCTATCACTCTTGTATCCAACGGACCTAAGAGACATGATATCATCAAGAGAACCAGCAGATTATAATTATGGTCAGAGAACTTTATGAGAATGCCGTAAGAGGCATAGATACAAGGCAGAATCTTAGTGCACTCCGCAGTGCAGTCAAGGATGACGCCGTAATGAATGATTTGTTTGAGCTTGTCGAGGATGACCTTGGAACTATGACGGGCTTCCTTGACAGCGATGACCCTAAGGTAAGAAAGAATGCAGCTCTCCTTATGGGAGAGCTGGATATGTCTGATTTTGTTCAGCCACTTGTTAACGGTTACAGGAAAGAAAGCCAGCTTTTTGTGCGTTCGGCGTACTTAGAGGCACTTAAGGGGTATGATATTGAGGAGTATCTTCCGTTCTTTAAGGGGCGTGTGAAGGAGCTTTCTGATACGGAGATTACGCCTGAGAACAGAAAGCATGTCGATGAGGAACTGAAAGCACTTACAGAGCTTATTGTTTCATGTGAGGGTATAAGCAGACATGAATTTACAGGCTTTAAGAGACTTGAAGCCGACACAGAGGGAATCCTTATCACCAACCGCCTTAACATGGACACCACAAGGCTGCAGCTTGAGGAGCGTGGCGTGAAGGTGCTTCCGTTCAAGGGCGGTGTGCGTTTCTCCACCGACAATCTTACATTTTTGAGGGATATAAGAACCTACAGCGATGTACTTTTCGTGATACCGGGCTGCCGGACATGTGAGTTTGAGCCGGAGAAGGCAGCGGCTATGCTTGCCGGGTCGGGACTTATGAAGCTTCTGTACAGGCTTCACGGAGGGGAGAACGGACAGCCGTTTTATTTCCGTGTGGAGCTTAAGAGCGCACTTGATATGGAGAAGAGGGGAAAATTCGTCCGCAGATTTTCAGGTGAGCTTGAGCGGCAGAGTAAGAGAACGCTCATCAATTCTGCATCGGACTATGAGATTGAACTGAGACTTATTGAGAATAAGGAGCATAAGCTCAATATACTTTTGAAGCTCTATACCATTGAGGATGAGAGGTTCTCATATTTCAGAAAGCATATCGCGGCATCAATCAAGCCTGTGAATGCGGCACTTCTTGTGGAGCTTGCCAAAGAGTATATGGTTTCCGATGCACAGGTGCTTGACCCGTTCTGCGGTGTGGGAACAATGCTTATTGAGAGGCAGAAGGCTGTTAAAGCCAATACATCCTACGGACTTGATATAAGTGCGGAGGCTGTTGCCGGTGCGAGGTTGAACACGGAGGCAGCAGGGCAGATAGTCCACTACATCAACAGGGATTTCTTCACCTTTGAACATGAGTATCTCTTCGATGAGATATTTACGGACATGCCGTTTGCGGTAAATGACAAGGTAACACTAGAATTAGATAATATCTATAGAAGATTCTTTACATGTGCTAACAGGCATCTGACTATGGAGGGAAGAATCATAATGTATTCAAGGAACCCTCAGATGGCTGTGAAGTACTCTAAGAGTGCGGGCTACAGGATATTAAAAAGAATAGTTATCTCGGAAAAGAATAACGCAGAGCTTATTATATTTGAGCATGAAGTCTAGGACTTCATGCTCATTTTGTTTGCGCGCCATGGGAGCACTCGCTGGGACAGGGGTCTGACACCGGTGTCCCAGAATTGGGACGCCGGTGTCAGACCCCTGTCCCAATTAGTTTTCGTCATCCCTGTGGCTTAATTTGTAGAACATCATCGCGACATATGCTGTCACGGGAACAAGCACTGTCATCACAAGAGTGAGCTGTAACAGCTTGAAAGCTGCATCACTATGTATAAGTGCGAGCACAAGGCATGCTACATACAGTCCGGCTAATATTACGATGGCGGCTATCGCCAATACTCTTTTTTTCATATATTCTCCTTTCAAAAAAGGCACACGCGCATCATGCGGCATGTGCCATAAAAAGGGGAGGATAATTTTCTGTCATTTAAACAGAAAATCGGTAAATCTTCTTTTGTGATAATAAAAGTATTACCATAAGAAAAAGATTTATGCATTCGCTCCACAGCATTTTTTATATTTCTTTCCTGAGCCGCAAGGACATGGATCATTACGTCCAACCTTAGGCTGTGTGTTGACAACAGTTGTGGAAAGCTTCTGCTCCTTGTAGAGAGCCTTACGTGTGTCAGCGTCAAGAAGAGCATCCCACTGTGGGAGTGTATATAACCACTCTGCCTTGGCAGCTACCATGTTCTTGTAGAGTAATTCCTTGTCGAAATCCATGGAAACAACTGTGTTCTCGTCCATAGTCTCGATAGGGTTAGGTGTCTTTAAGCTGTCATTGATTCCATCGAGAACACCTACCATGGTAAGAAGTTCAAGACCGAAGCGCTCAGCAAGCTCCTTAACTGTGCCGCTTACAGGCTCCTTGGCTGCAAGAATCTGCTCATAAACACCTTTCTCAAAGTTAAAATATGTTGCCCAGAACATCTGGTATTTCTGGTCGTCCATCTCCTGCTCGTATGCAAGATTTCTCCATGTTTCAAGTAATGACATGATTATACTTCCTTTTAAAATATTATATTCTTCTGCCGGTTGCAGTAAAACAACCATAGTAAAATTATTTTATAACATAAGCAGTTCAACGTCAAGACTGAAATTTTCCGGCACTGTAGCCGATGAGTATTTCCGGAAAACGTGTCTGAAGTGCATTCAGAACCAGTTCAACAGAATCCTTTGTCTTATGATGTACAATGTAGTGCTTTTTATCATTTGCGACAACACTGAGTGAATAGCTTATATCGTGATGAAGCAGTCTTGTGTGAAGAGTACCGAATTTATATGCCCATACAATTACATCCAGTGGGACAATATGTATATTGTGCCTGTCATAAGCGATAAAGAAGTTGTCCGTGAGAGTGATTCCCGGGGCATAGGCGTGGGAGGATTCAAATTCATCACAGGCTGTCTGATACAGCTCCACTTTGCTGCCGTATCGGGAAAGACGAAGAACAGTGCGCGAATAAAGGGGATTTATAAGTGCGACAATAATTATTATCTCATGTATGATTGCGAGCAATGTTGTAAGTGCAATAAGTGCGAGGAGAATATATTCCCTGCCCTGTGACATTCTGTATTGGTTTATCAGTACCTTGCTGCTCATCATATTGAGAGCCTGACTTGTCCAGTTGAGATTATAACTTACAAGATTGTTCAGCGTATCTATTTCCGATATATTAGAATCGAGCTTGGCACTACACTTAAACTGTGTAAGCTGTGCCGGTGGTATTGAAGTAAATTCGTTTAAACCCAGTGCTGATGCAGATATCAGGACATAGTAACAGTTGTTGTCATACAGACAGTAGTAGTAGCATGCCTTTATTTTTGAACCATGCATACGGTTCACACCTGTATAGTGCAGGTTGGAAAGATTTGTCTTGACGTAAGGGGTACGGTTATGGTATGCGGCAGCTGCCTGCACCGGATTTTCGACAACCGGGACAGAAAACAGATGATATAACCCTGTGGCATACAGGATAAAAATGCTGAAAATAATGAAAAAAACCGGCATGATAAGCTTGCGGCGGTTTATTTTCTTGATGGTTGCCTGAAGATGGAATGTATTCATTGATATATGCCCCTTTTGATGGTTAATACGATAAGTATGATGTTGGGGTCAAAACATGTGCTATAAACTTAGCATGTATAACGTGTTATATTTATGCATATCACGACTTTTGGAAGAAGCTTAGATGTTCTTAGAACATCTTGCTTCGTACAACGGAGCTGATATGCATAAATATAATACGTTATACACTCGTAAATTAAGTTGGCATGTTTTGACCCCAACATCATAAGTATACGGTTATTTTATTAATAATTCAAGGTCAGCTTGCATTTTGCAGGAAAAATTGGTACTATATTGCGGTGAAAGCCTGAATGCGAAGCTTTAAAGCAGATTGTTGGCAGCAGTGATTCAGGCAAGGTCTGCAGTAAGCATGGGAATATAAGAAGGGGATTTATGATGGCAGCATACAGGAAATTTGCGCAGTGGTATGATAGTTTTATGTCGGACATTCCTTATGGAGAGTGGGCAGAGTATATAATTGACAGATTGAAAGAGCATGGAGTTGTTCCGGATATGGTACATGACAACGAACATTCCGGAAGCTGCATAAATAATAAGAATACTCAAAATGATGTCATTCTTGAGCTTGGCTGTGGTACCGGAAGCATGGCAAGGTATCTGTGCATGGAAGGTTACCATGTTGTGGGAATCGACCTTTCATCCGATATGATAAAGGAAGCACGAAAGAAGATTATACCCGGCTTTGAACCCTATGTGGGCGATATGAGGGTTCCGTTTCTTGAAGCTTCAAGCTGCGGGGCTGTTGTGAGCGTGTGTGATTCCATGAATTATCTCACATCAAGGTCGGATATGGAGCTTACAATCAAGGCGGTACACAGCCAGCTACGTGACGGCGGAATTTTTATTTTTGACATGAAGACGGACAGCTTTTACAGAGATGAGCTTGGGGACAATGTCTTTGCGGACCGAGCCGGAAGGGTGTCCTATGTCTGGCAGAACCATTACGATGAAAAGACACACATAAACACGTATGATATCACCTTCTATCGGAGAATATTCGCAAATATATGCTTAAGCTGCAGTGAGAAGCACAGGCAGAGGGCATATTCGGTGAAGCAGATTAGGGATATAGCTGCAAAATGCGGAATGGAGCTTTTAGAGCACACGGTAAGAGGCGAGAGGGCTTACTACATATTAAAGAAATAGGCCATTGTGAAATGCAGTGTGTGACAGATTGACTTTGCGTTTCACAATTACGTAAATAAAAAGAAGTAGAGGAGAAACCATGGAAGATTATATTGTCAGGGCAACAGCGGCGGACAATCAGTTGCGCGCATTTGCCATCTATTCAAAAAATCTTGTCGAGGAGGCAAGACAGAGACATAATACATCACCCGTTGCGACTGCAGCGCTCGGAAGAATGCTTTCAGCTGCGGCTATGATGGGAGTGATGATGAAGGGTGATGACGATCTGCTCACCATAAAGCTGGAGGGCGATGGACCTATCGGTGGAATTATGGTTACAGCCGATTCAAAGGCGGGGGTTAAGGGCTATGTCGGAAATCCTGATGTCATGCTGCCTCCTAACAGCAAGGGTAAGCTTGATGTCGGCGGTGCGGTCGGAAAAGGAATGCTCACCGTAATCAAGGATATAGGAATGAAGGAGCCTTACAGCGGAAGCTGTGAGATAGTCACAGGCGAGATAGCGGAGGATTTAACATACTATTTTGCTTCGAGTGAGCAGGTTCCGTCGGCGGTTGCACTCGGAGTGCTTATGGAGCATGACAATACAGTAAAGCAGGCGGGTGGTCTTATCATCCAGGTCATGCCGTTTGCTGAGGATGCACTTATCGACAGGCTTGAGCAGAAGATAAACAGCATGAGTTCAATAACTTCAATGCTTGAGAAGGGCATGCTGCCGGAGGATATATTGAATGAAGTACTTGGTGAGTTCGGAGTCGATATAAATGAAAAGATTCCGGCAGCATTCAGGTGCAACTGTTCAAAGGAGCACGTTGAAAAGGCACTTATAAGTATCGGAAGGAAGGAACTCAAGGAGATGATTGACGAGGGAAATCCGATTGAACTCAAGTGCCATTTCTGCAATACAAGCTATGATTTTTCGGTCGAAGAACTGAAAAAAATACTTAGATATGCAAAAGGATAATTCTTGACACCCTTATGTTTCTGTGCTATTCTAACAATGTGCTGTATTTAAGCACGTATGCTGTGGTAAAGTACTACAGTATGAATTTTTTTTAAATATTTTGGAGGTATCACAATGAGCAAGGGTACAGTTAAGTGGTTCAGCAACTCAAAGGGCTACGGATTCATTTCTGACGAGAACGGCAAGGATGTATTCGTACATTACTCAGGTCTTAACATGGAAGGCTTCAAGTCTCTTGAAGAGGGCCAGGCTGTAGAGTTTGACGTAGTAGACGGCGCTAAGGGACCACAGGCTACAAACGTAACAAAATTATAATCAACGAAGTTTTACAGTGTGCCTTTTTAATATATATAAAAGAGCAGTATTTGTACTTAACGAGATTATGAAAATAGGGATTGCCGATATGGCAATCCCTATTTACTTGCGCTTTTAAGAGCAGCATTATTTATTTATGTTCTTGTTAAAGTCCGGCATTCTGCTGCCTGTGGATGACTTAGAACCTTTCTTATCGCTGCTCTTCTGCTCCCTGACAGGTGGCTTTATATCCTTATAGTATTTGTTATGTATTCTGTTAAAGAGGAATACACATCCGGCGAATATGATGATTTCGGTTATAAAACAGGCTATACGGTTGAAGATTATACCGGATGAATAGAAGTTAGCCGGAAGATACATCAACGTCTGTAAGCCTGTTATTGATACCAGATGAAGCCTTTTAAGCTCCTTGTGGCATACAGCATAGAACATTACGGATATCATGGTGTTGAAGATGAGGAACATAATGCTCTCCGCACCTGAGAATAAGTATACATAGGATGGGGAGCTGTACAAAAACCATATGTCGTTCAGCTGTCTTGTGGCTTCCTCAATAGTGTCATAGCCGTTTGCGAGTGCGGCAAGCCCTGATGAGTTGAGTGTAAGGCACAGGGAATAGTTGAGAAAAATTGTGACAGCAGTTATGATTGCTTCGGTAAGTGCCACACCTACACCTATTCCGTATGCGTCACAGTATTCAGCATAGTATTTGCGGATGAACCACATTGCAAAGAAACGGCCGCATACTATCAAGGAGGATGTTATAAGCAGCACCATAAAGCGCGCTACAGCGAGGGTGGCTGTTCCGGCACCCTGTGGGATGGTGAGGGAGAGCAGACCGGAGAGAAAACTGCCTATCATTATATAGAACAGAAGGTAGGACGTGGCACCGTACAGTACCGGCATAAATCTCAGACCTACAATGCGTCTGGCTGTGAAGGTGACAAGTATGCAGGCACACAGGAGCAGAATCCCCGACGCTGCAATAAATGATATAGTAAGAGACGGAATTGTCTTACTAAAGTCAAAAAGACCACTTAATTCGGATGCAATATCAAAATTCATACATATATCCTCTCATTAATTATATATTTTGTCCGGATGGACTATTCAATTATAGACTAATCATCATAATCAATCAAATGAAATTTTATTAAATTCTTGAAAAAATAAAAAGTTTCAGTATAATAACAATTATGTATTTCTGTAAAAGTTTGTTGGAGGTAATTTATGGCGGTTATCAGTGGAAGTAATATGTACGATATTCTTCGCAAGTCTTTTTCAATACTGAACCCACAATTGATGCACCATAGCGAGAGAACAGCATATATTTTGTATAAAATGCTGCAGACTGAAGGTCATATGAGCAGCAAGGAGATGGCGGATTATGTCATAATCGCAGTTCTGCATGATATAGGAACATGTAAGCTCGAATACATACATCAGTGGGCACAGTTTGAGAAGGATGACGTATGGCCGCATTCTATATTCGGTTTTCTGTTTCTTAAGTACCTGTCACCGCTTGAAGATAAGGCAGAGATAGTGCTCTACCACCATCTTGATTATAATAAGCATTATCTGATTAAGAGCCAGTATATAAAGATAGCAGAATATCTTTTCATGGCAGACAAGATTGATGTCACCATGAGCATGCCGGGAACTTTAGAGCCGGATTATCTTCAGAAGTACCGCAATATTAAGTATTCGGCGGAAGCACTTAACCTTTTTCTTAAGGCTAACACGAGGTACAATATACTTGAGAAGCTGAAGAAGGAGGATTACCTTAAGGAGCTTGATGAGCTTATTGCTTCGGTCAGCTTTTCGGAGGATTATAAGAGAAAATTCCTGCAGATGTTGATTTATATAATTGATTTCCGCAGCCAGTACACGGTAATACATACACTCGCCACAACAATTTTTGCGCAGGAGTTAGGAGATCTGATGAAGCTGTCGGGTCAGGACAAGTATAATATGTATTACGGAGCGCTGCTCCATGATATTGGAAAGATTGCCATTCCGCTGTCGATACTTGAGTCTACGGGAAGACTGTCTGATAAAGAGATGGATATTATGAAAAAGCATGTGGAGATTACCGACCATGTACTTAAGGGCATAGTGGATGATGATATAAGGGAGATTGCGATAAGGCATCACGAAAAGCTTGACGGCAGCGGCTACTTCAGGGGTCTTAAAGGGGATGAGCTTACAAGACCACAGCGTATAGTTGCTGTTGCGGATATTATAAGTGCCCTGTACGGAAAGCGAAGCTACAAGGAGGCATTTGCTCCTGATAAGATTAAGGCTATAATTCAGGCTGATGCGGACAATAATAAGATATGTCCGGCAGTGGTGGATGTTGCTGTAAAGAACATGGAGAGCATAATTCGGAACTTTGAAAAGAAGAAGGAAGCGGTGCTCGGAACCTATATGCAGATAAAAAAACAGGAAAATGATATATATGAGCAGTTTAAAGGCTTGTAAAAACATGGAAACATGGGGAGGATGCCGGCGCAACAATGGTGCCGCCGGAATCGTCCCCATGTTTTTTATAGATTTACAGATTATTTAAGCGCCTTCTGTGCAAAGCCGGTGTCGACTAAGTCGGAGTAAGGGGCGTATTCCTTTATCACGCCGGCTTCGTATAGGATATCCTGAAGAAGCGTGAAGCTGTCCTTTGAGAATACAAGGTCATTTTTCCATGTATCCTGAGATTTGTATCTTTCGACAATGACTGCTATGGTGTCTGCGTCGGTGTCGGGAAACTGCGGCGCGATGACCTTGGCAATGTCCTCAGAGGAGTGCGAATTGACATATTCCATTCCGCGCTGGAGTGCATTGGTGAAGCCCTGTATTATCTCAGGATTTTTGTTTATATAGCTTTTCTTTGCACTGTAGGCGGTATACGGAACATAGCCGCTGTCGACGCCGAGACTTGCGACAACGTAGCCTGTGCCCTCCTTCTCAAGGGCGGTGGCGTGCGGTTCGAACTCAACGGTGAAGTCGCCCTGTCCGCCGGCAAAAGCACCGCCTGTCAGCCCGAAATCTATGTTCTGGACTATTTCTAAATCTGTTGAGATGTCTATTCCGTTATTTTTCAGGATGTATTCAAGAACCATTTCAGGCATTCCTCCGGCTCTTCCGCCAAGTATCGTGGTTCCCTTCAGCATATCCCATGAAAAATTATCAATGGGTTTTCTTGATACGAGAAAATTACCCGCACGCTGCGTCAACTGCGCGAAGTTGACCGCATAATCGCTGTTGCCCTCATTATAGGCGTAGATTGAGGATTCGGAACCCATGAATCCGATTTGCGCCTCACCTGAGATAAGCGCTGTCATAACCTTGTCGGCACCGAAGCCTGTGACAAGCTTCAGATTGATTCCTTCCTCCTCGAAATAGCCGTTTTCTATTGCAACATATTGAGGAGCATAAAAAATAGAATGAGCAACCTCATTCAAAGTAACATCCTTTAGTGTACTTTCATCTTTTTTACATCCGCAGAAGAGGAGCGGAACAGTAAAAATAAGCGTGACAATTGATAAAACCAGAGAAATTCTTGCTTTCAAGATAACCTCCAACAATTTGTTAGGCCCAAGGTTCTGACCATGATATCATAGTATATGGATGCTGCGGGAAAATGTGACTTTCGACAAATGCAATTTTTTGATTTAATACTTGAAAAAGGGAAAGTTATAATGTACTATATGTATCTGTGCTTGGAATCAGACAGGATTTCATAATACAATACATATAAGTCGGAGGCGTTATGGCATACAGAGTACTTGCACTTGATATAGATGGAACTCTTACAAATTCTAAAAAGCAGATTACAGAAAAAACTAAGAAGGCAGTGTCGGCAGCAGCGGCAAAGGGCGTGAAGATTGTGATTGCATCGGGGAGACCGGTGCAGGGAATCAGGGCTTTTGCAAAGGAGCTTGAGCTTGAGAAGAAGGATGGATATATTCTGTCATTTAATGGAGGAAGGCTTATCTCATGCAGGACGGGCGAGATAATCCATGATATGAAGCTGCCGCTTGAGTATCTGCCGGAGATATATGAGCTTTCTAAAAAGTATAAAGTGAATCTGATGTCATACGAGGGCGATGACCTTATAACCGAGGAACCGGATGACGAGTTTCTTGCGATAGAGGCACGCATTAACGGCCTTGGAATCAAGAAGGTCGACAATCTTGTGGAGTACATCAATTTCCCGATTAACAAATGTCTGATGCTGGGAAATGGAGATTATCTTGCCGAGGTTGAGAAAAAGGTTCATGCTGCGCTGTGCGACAGAATGGATGTATATAGGTCGGAGCCATATTTCCTTGAGATACTTCCTAAGGGGGTCGACAAGGCAAAATCACTTGAGAGTTTTTTGAATATCATAGGCTGCAGGAGGGAAGAGCTTATGGCGTGCGGTGATGGGTTTAATGACCTCACGATGATAAAATATGCCGGACTCGGCGTGGCGATGGCTAATGCACGGGAAGAGGTAAAAAAATGTGCTGATTATATAACGGCCTCCAATGATGAAGATGGCGTCGCTTTAGCGATTGAACGCTTTATTTTATAAAAAAAATTTGTTAATTTATTTGCAAAATATAGTGGACTTTACAACTTCATTGTGTTAAAATGTTGTTGTGCTGTTAAAGCGATGTATGGATTTGCCTGATTACAGGCAACATGGCAATTAACAAAAAAGGAGTATTATATGGGTAAGAATTTAAAATCAGAAGCGGTTGACCATCTTTTTGAAGCAATTATGACATTGAAAGATCTTGATGAATACTATGCATTTTTTGAGGATGTATGTACGGTAAATGAACTTTTATCATTATCACAGCGCTATGAGGTGGCGAGAATGCTGAGACAGAGAAAGACATATCTCGACATCGCAGAAAAGACGGGCGCTTCCACAGCAACCATCAGCCGTGTCAATCGTTCACTTAATTATGGAAATGATGCCTATGATATGGTATTTGAGAGACTTAACATCAAGAATGAAGAACAATAGAAATGGGACAAGGGGTCAGACCCCCTGTCCCAACTATTTTTTTTTGGAGCAGGAATCAGGATTCTCTGTATCATTCTTTGAATTGAATTCGTCTATAATATTCTCGACCATTTCCTTCTTGAGGTACATGTCGAAGCATAGATAGCAGATGAATGAAAATGTCCGCAGATAGTCTCTCTCCTGTTCATCGGTGACATCGGAAAAGCTGTTCTCCGCCTTCTTGAACATGGATATGATGTCCTTTGTTATCGGGGAAAGGCGTTCACGCTCACCTTGATAAATCTCCTTATATATATGTTCTAAAGAAACACTTCCCTTGTCGCCGAAGAATCTGTCGGTGAGAGGTCCAAGTATTGACTGTATGTCACTTATCGACATCAGCGTCTTAAAATAGTAGATAAACATTAGGGTTATCATGTGGTCATGTGAGTATTTCTTTTTGACCGGTGGAGGAAGAAGATTATTCTTGGCATAATTGTTAATCATGGTCTTGGTGAGAATCTTGTCCTCCTCATTGCGCTTGGTGGCCTCAAGGTGGGTATCCATGAATGTCGTGACCTGATCCATGTACAGGTCGATATTGGGTATCTCGCCCGGACGTATATAATCAAGCTTTGCGAGCTTGTGAAGCATATCTGCTAAAAATTCAGAATGTTCAAGTGACATGTTGCAACCTCTTTTCTATATGACATAGTTCTGATGTCTGGTTCATTATAACCTAATTACTCATTAAAAACAAGAAAAACATGATTCGGGTGTCAAAACATATAAATGGATTATTTCAAATAAATATAGTGACTTTTATATTTTCATGTGCTATGATATATATGATTTCTGAATATTTTGGAGGGTAGGACAATGGGTATTATTTCAAGATTTAAGGACATAATGTCCGCTAACATCAATGCGCTTCTCGACAAGGCAGAGGATCCGGAGAAGATGATAGATCAGTATCTTCGCAATCTTGAGAGCGATCTTGCCAAGGTTAAGCAGGAGACGGCTTCTGTTATGGCAGAGGAGGCTAAGGCTAAGAGGCAGTTAGATGAGTGCACGGCAGAGGTTGCCAAGATGCAGAGCTATGCAGAGAAGGCAGTTCTTGCAGGCAATGACGAGGATGCCAAGAGATTCCTCATGAAGAAGAAGGAGCTTGTTGTTAAGCAGACATCTCTTCAGGAGACATATACCCTGGCTGCTGAGAACGCAGCTAAGATGCGCCAGATGCACCAGAAGCTTGTAGGGGATATCAGCCAGCTCAATTCAAGAAGAGATGCAATCAAGGCTAAGATTGCGGTTGCAAAGACCCAGCAGACAATCAATAAGATTGGAGCCAGTGTGGATGGGGCAGCAGAGAACCTTTCCGCATTTGACAAGATGGAGGCTAAGGCTAACAAGATGCTTGATGAGGCTAATGCCATGGCAGAGCTTAACAGAAGCGGTGTCGATTCAATCAATGATATCGCACGTAAGTATGAGGGCATGTCAACACCTGAGGTTGATGACGAGCTTGCAGCACTTAAGGCTAAGATGGGACAGAATTAATTGATTTTTACGGAAGCACCTCGTGCGACTGGTATACCGGTTGACGGGGTGTTTTTAAGTTTCAGTAATGAAGCTTTTTTGATAGATGTGATATTTGGAAAGGAAATAAAAATGAGTATTTATGATACTTTAAATGAGCAGCAAAGGGAGGGCGTTTTTACAACGGAGGGACCTGTGCTTCTGTTAGCCGGGGCAGGTTCCGGAAAAACCCGTGTTTTGACTCATAGGATAGCATATTTAATAGAGGAGAAGAATGTCAATCCATATAATATTCTTGCAATCACATTCACCAATAAGGCTGCGGCTGAGATGCGCGAGCGAGTTGACAGACTTCTGGGGATGGACGCAGGAGGGGCATGGATAATGACATTCCATGCGGCATGTGTGAGAATACTCCGAAGATACATAGAGAGAATAGGTTATTCCAACAGCTTTACAATCTATGATACCGATGACCAGAAGTCGATAATCAGACAGATTCTGAAGAAGCTTGACCTTGATACCAAGCTCTATAAGGACAGAGCGGTATTGACCGATATATCAAGAGCGAAGGATAAGCTGAAGGGACCGGACGAGATGGAGCTTGAGGCAGGTGCCAACTATCACCGGAAGAAAGTGGCAGAGGTTTACAGAGAATACCAGAGGCAGTTAAAGGCTAACAATGCGCTTGATTTTGATGACATTATATGCAGGACGGTTGAGTTGTTTGGGTCATGCCCGGATGTGCTTGATTATTATGGTGAGCGCTTCAGATACATCATGGTCGATGAGTATCAGGACACCAATATGGCGCAGTTCAAGCTTATAAGCCTTTTGGCGGCACGTTTCAGAAACCTGTGTGTTGTGGGTGATGATGACCAGTCGATTTATAAATTCAGAGGAGCCAATGTAAGAAATATTCTGGATTTTGAGAGCGTGTTCCCGGAGGCTAAGGTTATAAAGCTTGAGCAGAATTACCGTTCCACACAGAATATACTCGATGCTGCCAACGCTGTAATAAAGAACAATGAGGGACGAAAGGATAAGAGTCTGTGGACGGACCAGGGTGCAGGCGATAAGCTTGCATATAATGTATATAATACGGCATACGAAGAGGCGTATGGTATTGTATCCGATATAAAGAAAAGGGCGGCAGAGGGCAATAATTACAATGACTTTGCGATATTGTACAGGACCAACGCACAGTCGAGAGTACTTGAGGAAAAGTTCGTGGAGCTGGGTGTGCCTTATAGAATATACGGTGCGGTCAATTTCTATGCCAGAAAAGAGATTAAGGATATTCTTGCTTATCTTAAGACGATAGATAATGCGAGGGATGAAGTTGCGGTAAGAAGAATTATCAATGTTCCTAAGCGTGGAATAGGTGCCGCAACAATTGAGAAGGCGGCAGCTTACGCTGAGGACAATGACTTAAGCTTTTATGCTGCTGCAGCGAATGGCAGTAAGATACCGGGACTTGCTAAGGCAACGATAGGAAAGCTTGACAATTTCTGTACACTCATATCCGCATTCCGTGCAAAGGCAATGCAGATGTCGATTAAGGAGCTTATATCCGATATAGTAGAGAGTATAAGATATGAGGAGTACCTAGCCGATGACGATGAACCGGATGAGATTGCTGACAGGATGTCGAATATAAATGAACTTATTTCAAAGGCGGCAGCGTATGAGGAGAATACGGATATGCCGACCTTGTCAGGCTTCCTCGAGGAGGTTGCACTTGTCGCGGATATTGACAATATGGATGAGAATAATAACATTGTTTCACTTATGACACTTCACAGCGCGAAGGGGCTGGAATTTCCTATTGTGTACCTTGCAGGCATGGAGGATGGCAATTTTCCAAGCTACATGGCGATTACGTCCGATGACAAGAGTGACCTTGAGGAGGAGAGGAGGCTGTGCTATGTAGGAATCACGCGTGCGAGGCAGAGACTTGTGCTAAGCATGGCAAAACAGCGCATGGTCCGCGGAGAGATGATGCTGTGCAAGCAGTCGCGCTTTATAAGTGAGATTCCGCCGCAGTTATTATCTGAGAGCGGACAGGGAATAAGAAAGCCTGTGGCATTTTCTGATGATAAGGGTATCAGGGCTGCTGAAGCTGCCATGAGGGAGGCATTGCCGTGGAACCGCCCGGCAGCAAAGAAAAACAGCGCAGTCTGGAATAAGCCGGCTATTTCGATGGCTGATATCCAAAAAGGAGCACCTAAGGTCGCAGCAAGCCTTGATGAGCTTGGCTATGCGGTGGGAGACAGGGTAAAGCATGTAAAGTTCGGTGATGGTACAGTACAAAACATTGTATCCGGAGGCAGGGATTTCGAGGTTACGGTGCAGTTCGATTCGGCAGGTGTCAAAAAAATGTTTGCTTCTTTTGCAAAACTGGTAAAAATTGACTAGATATTTTTAACAATATATGATAAAATTATACTTAAGTTTATAAGCTGATAGCGTACAAAGCTTTTTGTGCCGGTATCATAATATATTTCAAGAAAGGATGAATAAAGTATGAATAAGATTGAAGAATTACTTGAGCAGGTTAAGGGTAAGGACTTAAAGGATCTTAAGGAACTCCTTAATAAGAAGCAGGTTGTTGTTGAGAAAGAGAAGAAGTGCAGCCCACTGTTATGGATTCTTGCAATTGTCGGATTCGTAGCAGCTGTAGCAGGTATCGCTTATGCAGTATACAGATACTTTACACCTGATTACCTTGAGGACTTCGAGGATGAGGATTACGATGATGATGATTTCGAGGATGAGGATGAAGACTTCGAGGATGACTTCTTCGAGGAAGAGGATGAGAAGTCCGAGGATAAGTAATCCTGTGATAACGGAATACCAATAGTAAGCAGTGAATAAATGATAGGAGGGATAATGCCCTCCTATTGTTTTAATATGTATTATTATACAACAGACAGAAAAGATGGAATAGGAGCATGTTGAAAAGTGAAGAAGGAACGTAATGAACTTTTGGAATTTTTAGGCGGTCTTGCAATGCTGGTTGTTGGTCTGTATCTTTTTACAAATAAGGCATCGGTGCAGACCTCTTTTTTTGCGGGAAATTTAAGCCTGTTCGGGCTTAATGTCAATTCAGGGCTTGTGATAATACCTTTTATCATAGGTGTTGTATGGCTCTTTGCAAAGCCTGGCTCTTTTGGAGCTAAGTTAGTTACAGGACTTGGATTTCTGTTAATAATTGTGTCAGTAATCGCATCGACAACGATAAGACTTCAGAGATTGACACTGTTTGAGTGGATATTGTATCTGGTTCTGATCTTTGGCGGTGTCGGACTTCTTGCAAGGGCATTGTTCGGCGGAAATAAGAAATAATAGAGGCAGGAGCTTGGAAGTTAAAGCCTGCGGAATGGAGATTATATGAAAAAAGGAGAGCACATAGAAGGGGTTGCAGCTTCCGTTGCTTTTCCTAATAAAGGTAAAGTTATATGTGATGAGGGAACTGTCACGGTCAAGAATGTCATACCCGGACAGATCCTTGACGTGAGAATAGACAAGGTGCGAAATGGAAATGCAGAGGGTACGGCATGTGCTGTTATAAAGGAATCGGATATTGTTGATGAGAGCATAAGGTGCGAACATTTCGGAAGGTGCGGGGGCTGCGTGTACCAGCCGGTGCGCTATGAGGAACAGCTTAAGCTTAAGAGCGCACAGATAGAGAAGCTTCTTGCTCCTGTAGGAGGAGATTACACCTACGAGGGGATAAAGGGAAGCCCGGAGGTGGCTGAATACCGCAACAAGATGGAATTCTCCTTCGGCGATGAGGTGAAGGACGGACCGCTCTGCCTTGGCATGCACAAGAGAGGCAGCTTTCACGACATAGTGACAGTCAGTGGCTGCAGGATTATGGATGGCGATTTCAGAAGTATACTTTCGGCAACACTTGATTATTTTAAGAACAGCGGTGTTCCGTTTTATAAAAAGCTTGCCCATACCGGATACCTCAGACATCTGCTTGTGAGAAAGGCCAAGAGGACTCAGGAGCTTCTTGTGGATATAGTGACCACCTCACAGCTTGACGCACGGGCTGAGAAGGCACTTCTTGATGGTTATGCGTCTCTTATTATGGATATGGTGTCGGACGGCAGGATACATGGCAAGGTGGCAGGAGTGCTTCACACCGTGAATGACAGCCTTGCGGATGTGGTGCAGAGCGACAGGACGGATATCCTCTGTGGGCAGGATTTCTTCTATGAGGAGCTTCTTGGACTTAAGTTCAAGATAACACCCTTTTCATTCTTCCAGACGAACTCGCTTGGCGCGGAGGTTCTGTATGATACCGTAAGAAGCTATATAGGTGACACCAAGGACAAGGTTGTGTTTGACCTGTACAGCGGAACCGGAACGATAGCGCAGCTTGCAGCGGCGGTTGCGAAGCGCGTTGTAGGTGTTGAGATAGTAGAGGAGGCGGTAAAGGCGGCCGGGGAAAATGCTGCACTTAACGGCCTTGACAACTGTAAGTTTTTAGCGGGTGATGTGCTCAGGGTGATTGATGAGATAGAGGAGAAGCCTGATATACTCATTCTTGACCCGCCGCGTGATGGCATACATCCGAAGGCACTGCCGAAGCTCATAGCATACGGTGTCGACAGGATAGTATATGTATCCTGTAAGCCGACAAGCCTTGCGCGTGACATGGCTGTCTTTAATGAAAATGGATATTATATGGAAAAAGCGGCTGCGGTCGACATGTTTCCTGGAACGGCAAACACCGAGGTCGTGGCGCTTATCGCCCGAAAAGGTTAAGAAAATAATAAAAACTGCTTGACATTCGGAGCATTTGAATATATTCTATTAACGTTAATTAACGCGGAATAATTTAAATTTAATACTTACCGGTATATTGCACATAAAGGGGTGGGCTAGTCTCATTCCTTTTTCTTGAATACAGTGATGATTTAAACTGGTAAAGTGTGAACGCGTTAAAATATAACAAGGAGGAAAATTTTATGAGAAAGTTTTCAAAGCGTGTTCTTGCTGTTACACTTTCAACTGCAATGGTATTTTCACTTGCAGCATGTAACAAGTCGAACAACAATCCTACTGATTCTACAACATCACAGAGTCAGACGGGTGAGTCCACTTCTGCTACAGATGGCAGCGGTGAGACAGGTAACGATGGAGTGCCGACCTATACATACAATTCCTATACGTCAGCACTTGCCAATAACTGGAATCCGCATACCTGGGAGTCAAATGCGGATGATGCTGTTTTAAATGGTTATTTATCCTCACCTTTCTGTACAATGCAGATTCTCGATTCTGAGAATGGCATATATCAGTGGGTATATGAGATGGCAACATCCATCACTGATGTGACGAAGGATCACAAGGATGACCTTACTAAGTACAACGTAACACTTCCATCAGGCAAGACGGCAGATGAGACAGATGCCGGCTACGTATTCGAAATCAAGTTGAATCCGGATGCCAAGTGGCAGGATGGAACAGCTATCACTGCTGATACATACGTTTACTCAATGCAGCAGTTACTTGATTCTTCCATGAAAAACTATAGAGCTAACCTCTACTACAGCGGTGAGTCCGCAGTTGCAGGTGGTCTTGCATACTATAATTCAGAGTCTCCGCTCTACAACGCTATGGTTCCGGCTTACGGCGACGGAGAGACTCCTGATTACTCTTATGATTTAGACGCAGGTATTGATGCAGGATATGTGTATATAAGCGACAGCGCTGATACAACCCTCGGCTATTCTGTGAGCACTCTCTGGAATGACTACGGCTTCGGAACAGAGGACGGCTATGCAGCAATCACTGGCGGTGCAGATGATTATGGCTATACTAAGATTACTGCTGATAACAAGGATGCCATCTTCGGCTTCGTTTCTGCAGCTCTTGCAGCAGGCTTCGGTATCACAGATGAGGCACAGATTGCTGATTTAACAAAGGAAATGTTATTCGTAAATGATGGTACATTAAGCGAGAAGGTTGACTGGGATACAGTAGGTCTTTACAAGGTTGACGATTACACAATCCGTTATGTAACACAGACATACCAGGATCTCAACTACTTCTTAACAAGCTGTACATCAACATGGTTAGTATATGAGCCATACTATGAGGCAGGCAAGGATACAACCGGTACATTGGTAACAACCGATTACAACACTAAGCTTGAGAACACTATGTCCTATGGACCATATAAGCTTGTTTCTTTACAGAATGATAAGCAGATGGTATTCGAGAAGAACGAGAACTGGTATGGCTATACAGAGGAGAACGGACGTCTTGTTTCAACAACACCTTATCTTGTAGATGGTGAGAATGTTCCTAGATATGTAACAGATAAGATTGTTATCAACGTTATGGATGACAATGCTGCAAAGCAGGCATTCTTAAAGGGTGAGATTGATGAGTGGTCTCCAAGTGCTGATGACCTTTCAACATACTCAACATCAGATCAGTTATACAAGGTTGATGAGACTTACACAACGTCTTTCTTCTTTAACACCAACCTTGAGAAGCTTCAGGAAATGGATCGTTCAAAGGGTAATACGAACTCAGTTGTTCTCTCTAATGACAATTTCCGTAAGGCAATGTCATTAGGCATTGACCGTACTGAGTGGGTAACAGCTACACCTGGCTACAAGCCGGCTTACGCTATACTCAACAACTTATATTTCTATGATGTATACAATGACCCAACATCCTCATACCGTAACTCTGATGAGGCTATGCAGGCAATCTGTAACCTTTACGGAGTATCTTACGGCGATGGAACACCTTATGCGACATTACAGGATGCATATAAGTCAATCAACGGTTACAACTTAACAGAGGCTAAGGAGCTTATGAAGACAGCCTGCGATGAGCTTGTTGCCGCAGGTCTCTACACAGCCGGTGAGGATATCGCTATCCGTATCGGTTACAAGAAAGGCGCACTTGATTCATCTGATAACAAGCAGATTGAGCTTTTCAACAAGTATGTCAATGCTGCCGCAGAGGGTTCAGGCTTCGGTAAGATTACCCTGACTGCAGTTGATAATATCAACGACCGTTACGGTGATGTAGTTAAGGGCGAGTATGCTATCGGCTTCGGTGCATGGGGCGGTGCCGCATTCTATCCGTTCCGTAACTTCCAGGTATACTGTGATCCGGATCAGTACTCAATCAATGAGGCCGGCTGCTGGGATCCTAAGACAGAGGAGTTAACACTCAACATTAATGGTGAGGATGTTACAATGACATGGCAGGCATGGTCAGGCTCGATGATAGGCTCAGGTGTATACTCAGAGGCTGATTTCTCCACAAAGCTCAGCATCACAGCTCAGTTAGAGGAGAACTTCTTAAAGAAGTACTACAGAATCCCGCTTGCCGGAATGACAGCTTGTTCAATGCTTTCATATAAGTGCTCATACTACACAGAGGACTACAACATCATGTATGGCTTTGGTGGAATGGAGCTTATGAAGTACAATTACTCTGATCAGGAGTGGGCTGATTATATAGCAAATAATACATTAAGCTATGAATAAGCCGCAAATAAGTCACTTTAACTAATACAGAACAAAACTCAGGCTGCGGAGAAGCAGAAGTTCTCCGCAGTTTTTGTTCAATAGCTATGTTTTTCTCTGTTTTGGTTTGGTTACCGCTTAAGGGAAAATTACGAAGGATTACTTAGAATAATTGCAATATTATTTATTGCCGTGACAATAAAAATATATTATAATTTCGTGTAGCTGAACCTAAACAAAGAAATGCATTGTTTAGAACCAGTATATAAGTTAAGGATAAAGTAATAAAAAGGAGAAAGCTCTAATGGGAAAGGCTAAAAAGACCGGAGGACGAAGAAGTGGAATGGGAAAATACGTTGTAAAACGTATAGTATTGATGTTTTTTACATTCTTTATTATCTCCACAATTTGTTTCATGTTAGTACGATTGCTTCCTAGGGAGCTGCCTACGGACAAGGTACAGGCGGCTGCTATTCAGGAAAGATGGGAGGCACTTGGATATAATAAGCCATTGCTGATTCAGTATGGTATATATTTGAAGAATATTTTCACCAAGTGGGATTTTGGTACATCCTGGTACATCCAGTTCAGACAGCCTGCATGGGATGTGCTCACAAGCAGACTTTTACCGACAGTGCTGGTAAACCTGTATTCACTCTTACTTTCAATTCCTCTGGGAATAGGACTTGGTATATTTGCCGCTATCAAGAAGAATAAGTGGCAGGATTCATTGATAAGCACACTTGTCATGGTATTTATCTCTGTGCCGAGCTATGTATATGCATTCCTGGTTCAGTATTTATTTTATTTCAAGCTTGGATGGCTTCCGCTTATGGTATATTCCATCAACGATGCGGGAGGTTCATGGCTTACAGGCAAGATGTTCCACAGTATGATTGCACCTATTCTTGCACTTTCCTTCGGTGAGATTGCAGGCTTATGCAGATTTACAAGAGCGGAGCTTACCGAGACACTTACATCGGACTATATGCTTCTTGCACGTACTAAGGGTCTTACCCGTGGACAGGCGACTGTAAGACATGCACTCAAGAATGCGATGGTACCGATACTCCCTATGATTATCTCCAGCTTTATAGGAATCATGGGAGGTTCAATGATTATCGAGCAGATATTCTCAATTCCGGGTGTCGGACAGCTGTACATCAAGTCTATTTCGTTGTTTGACTACGATGTATTTATGATGGACAGTATTTTCTATACATTTATAGGTCTTTTAGCGAACATCGTTGTAGATATAAGCTACGGCTTTATTGATCCTAGAATAAGAATGGGGGAGAAATAGTATGCAGGACAACAATTTAAACTATGAAAACATCCCATTGGAGAAATTTGAATTTGTTCATGATGGAGATAGAATATCCGACAAGAAATTTGAGGATAAGCCTATCAGCTACTTTAAGGATGCATGGATTCGTTTCAGGAAGAACCGCGCCAGCGTTATCGCAACGGTTATAATTGCACTTATTGTACTTTTTGCATTCATAACCCCTCTGTTTATAAGAAATTATGACTCAAGATTCATGGACGCTTATTATGCTAAGAAGGGACCTAGAAATGAGTTTCTTGCAAAGTTCGGAATAGCAGATGGTTCCGTTGCGCGTAAGTTCTCAGACAAGGGACTTGTCAAGGCTGTAGCTATAGGTATGGGTGCAGAGGACCATGAGGGAAACGGCAATGTCACACTTGAGGAAGGACTTGCCAGCAGGTATCAGCCGATTATCAAGGGCTCAATAGGCGAACCTTCGATAACCTACGATGCTGCCAAGAAGGAGAAAAAGGTCTATGGTGCCAATATCGACACTTATCTTGAGGTAGGCTTTATGTACAACAGCATTGAGCAGTCCGAGTACAAGGATATCCTTAGATATCAGGAGGAGACAGGCATTCAGATATTATATCCTCTTATTGCGGACAACGAATGGAACTTCGACGCGTTAGATGCCAACTACTGGTACAAGACCAAGAAGGGTACACCTGTCTATATTGATAAGAATGGAAAGGCCAAGACTATCGAGTATGGAGAGGGAATGGTACTTGAGGATAACTATGTCCGCGATGCTGACGGAAATCCGGTTTATTACGAGTACACAGGCGGTGGAAGCTATGATACAGCCCAGTATAGGGTAAGAGTTCTGTACTATAACTATTATCAGTATAAGAACGGCTTCGTACCTCAGTATATTCTCGGAACGGACAGCCAGGGCTATGACCTTGCGCTCAGGCTTGCAGATGGTATCAAGCTGAGCCTGCTTGTCGCTGTATGTGTATCGGTAGTCAACTTCATAATCGGTGCCGCTTATGGTGCGATTGAGGGCTACTACGGTGGAACAGTTGATATAGTCTTAGAGAGAGTCACTGATGTACTGAGCGGTGTTCCGTTCATCATCGTTGCCACACTGTTCCAGTTACACCTCGCTTCAAAGCTCGGACCGGTTGCCTGCCTTATCTTTGCCTATGTGCTCACAGGCTGGATCGGTACGGCATCAAGAGTGCGTACACAGTTCTATAGATTTAAGAATTCAGAGTATGTTATGGCTGCAAGAACACTTGGTGCCAAGGACAGGAGACTTATCTGGAAGCATATTTTCCCTAACTCACTTGGAACAATTGTTACTTCAGCAGCACTGTCAATTCCGAGTGTAATCAATTCAGAGAGTATGTTGAGCTACTTAGGTATCGTTAAGCTTGGTACAGCTTCTACGACTTCGCTTGGTAACCTTCTTGCTGAGGCACAGGGTATCTGGACTAATTACCCTCATCTTATGATATGCCCTGCATTAGTGCTTTCGTTACTTATGATATGCTTTAACTTGTTCGGTAATGGATTAAGAGATGCGTTCAATCCATCGCTGCGTGGTGTGGAGGAATAATATATGGATAAGATATTAGAAGTTAAGAACCTGAAAGTTTCCTTCCGTACACAGGGAGGAACCGTTAAGGCTGTTAGAGATATTTCGTTTGACCTTGAAAGAGGTAAGACACTTGCAATCGTTGGAGAGTCCGGCTCAGGTAAGTCAGTTACATCCAAGGCAATCCTTGGTATCCTTGCCGGTAACTCAATAATAGAGGGCGGAGAGATTCTGTATGATGGAAAGGATTTATTATCCATCACAGAGGATGAGATGTACAAAATCAGAGGGGATAAGATATCGATGATTTTCCAGGATCCATTGTCCTCTCTCAATCCAATCGTAAAAATCGGACGCCAGATTACAGAGGCGATGCTTCTTAAGAATAAGGCGAACAGAAAAGAAGCGAGAAATGAGTTCAATTCCCTTCTAAGGATATTGAAGAGCAACATGATTGCGGCTCAGGGACAGGGCTCAGAGGCAGAAATCACAGAGATGGTAAAGACCTTCGACGGCTTTGCAACTCTGTCGACAAAACTTGAGATGCCATACAATGATGCTATGGCTAATGCCGAGGAAATCAAGGCATCTGTTGAGGATCTTCTTTTCATGGTAGAGAAGAAGCAGAATCCTGATGTAAGAGAGAAGCTTACAGATTATGTTCTGATGCTTCAGAAGGTTCAGAATGAATTCATCGAGGATGAGTATGCTGCAAGGCTTACAGAGCTTCTTGATAAGCATAAGAAGGAGAAGGACAGCTATCCGAAGAAAGCACAGGAGAATGTCGAGCTGTCAGCTTCTCTTGAAAAGCTGTTAAATGATACAGCCAGGCTTATGGATGACATCATCAGCCAGCCAAGACCTAATTTCTTCAGAATAGGTTACTATAAGCTTAAGGGAAAGGATTGCAGCATCAAGGGAAAGGGTGTTGAGAAACTCAACGATGAGGCACTTACATTCCTCAATGACAATTTCATGAACCATTTCCTTGAACTTGAGGATAACGGTATACGCTATTCGTTCGAAAATGCACTTGAGAACAAGAAGAAGCTTCTTCCTAAGCTTGAGGAGGCTAAGAAGTACTACGAGGGCAGCTTCACAAAGGCTGAGGCTAAGAGCTATGCAAAGACTCTTGCCGATTTGGTTCCGGCTTCCATTGATCAGCTTGAAATTAACAAGGACAGTGTTGCATATACCTTCAGAAGCAGTCTTAATAAGGCTATCGATAAGTACTTCTCCGCCCAGAAGACCAATCCGAAGGAGGAGGCAAGATTTGCAAAGCAGTCTGCCAAGAGAGAGAAGCTTATCGCAAAGGGAAAGACTGTGGACTGGAAGGTTGTACCGAAGTCAGTTTATGACCTTGATGAGCTGAAGGCAGATATCATGCATGTGGTCACACGTCTTGAGGAGAAGTATAAGGCAGAGATAGCAGCAGCAGAGAACTTCGATGTTGAGGTAAGAGGAATTGAGATAGTTGATTTCTTCAAGACTAAGGCTTCGCAGGTTGTATATAAGGTAACCAAGGCGATGGCAAAGGAGAAGGCAATCAAGCTTATGGAGGAGGTTGGTATCCATGAGCCTAGACGCAGATACAATCAGTATCCGTTTGAGTTCTCAGGTGGTATGAGACAGCGTATCGTTATCGCGATAGCGCTTGCGGCAAACCCTGATATTCTTATCTGTGATGAGCCTACAACGGCACTTGACGTTACAATTCAGGCACAGATACTTGAGCTTATCAACCAGTTGAAGGTTGAGCGTAACCTTTCGGTTATCTTCATCACACATGACCTTGGCGTGGTTGCCAATATGGCTGATGAGATTGCAGTTATGTATGCCGGAAAGATAGTTGAGTACGGAACAGCACAGGATATCTTCTATGACCCGAGACATCCGTATACATGGGCTCTTCTCTCCTCAATGCCGGATCTTGATACGAGTGATAAGCTCGATGCTATTCCGGGTACACCGCCGAATATGATTTATCCACCTGTAGGTGATGCATTTGCGGACAGAAATAAGTATGCCATGAAGATCGATTTTGAGAAGCAGCCGCCGATGTTCAAGGTAAGTGATACACATATGGCAGCTACATGGTTACTTCATCCTAATGCACCGAAGGTTGAGATACCTAAGATTATTACGGATCGTATTGCAAGAATGAAACAGAAAAGCGCAGGAGGTGAAATCTAATGGAAGATAAGAATCAGGAGGTTTTACTTCGTGTCGAGAATCTTTGTCAGTATTTTGGCCCTACCAAGGCAGTTGATGGCGTAAGCTTTGACATTAAGAAGGGTGAGGTTTTCGGTCTTGTTGGAGAGTCAGGCTGTGGTAAGACTACAACCGGGCGTTCAATCATCAAGATTTATGATATTACAAGCGGTAATATATATTTTGAGAACCAGAGAATCTGTGCCGGAACAGGAAGCTATAAGCTTGCAATAGAGAATGCTAAGGCAGAGGCTAAGAAGGAGCTCAAGGAATTAGACGAGGACTCTAAGAAAAATCCTTCCAATGCCGAGGCTAACAACAGGAAGAAGGCTGAGATTAAGGCTGAGCTTGACAAGACAATAGCCGAGAACAAGGCGCAGATAAAGAGCGCCGTGTTCGACCATAAGAACTGCGACAAGGAATACTCAAAGAAGCTTGTAGCCGAGGTGAATGAAAGATATAAGAAGGCTATGGCTGAGGCTGGAAATGACAGCGCAAAATTAGCTGAATTAAAGAAGAAATACAAGGATGAATTAAGAGTAGCCAAGAATACACGTCTTATAACCAAGATACAGATGATTTTCCAGGACCCTATAGCATCACTTAATCCGCGTATGACAGTCCGCGAGATTATCGCTGAGGGACTTGTAATCAACGGAATAAGGGATAAGGAGTACATTGACGAGAAGGTATATGAGATACTTGAGATGGTAGGACTTGTAAGAGAGCATGCGGGACGTTACCCACATGAGTTCTCAGGTGGTCAGCGTCAGCGTATCGGTATCGCACGTTCCGTTATTATGAGACCGGATCTGCTCATTGCGGATGAGCCGATTTCAGCGCTTGACGTATCCATTCAGGCACAGGTTATCAACCTTTTGAATGACCTGCGGGAGAAGCTTGGTCTTACAATATTATTCATCGCACATGACTTGTCGGTTGTTAAGTATTTCTCCGATAGAATCGGTGTAATGTATTTTGGTAATATGGTAGAGCTGGCTTCCTCAGATGAGTTATTCGCTCATCCGCTGCATCCTTACACACGCTCACTGCTTTCAGCTATTCCGCTTCCGGACCCGGATGCTGAGAAGAACAGGGTTCGTATAACCTACAACCCTATTGCAGAGCATGATTATACAGTTGACAAACCATCAATGCGTGAGGTTGTTCCGGGACATTTTGTATATTGTAACGATGCCGAGGAGGCTCGTTACCGTGAGGAACTTGGTAAGTGAAAAAAGAGACAAAAAATAAGGTGATTTCATATAGTATTATTGCAGCGGTGGGTCTGCTTATTTCCTTTGTATTTTTAAGACTCAGGTCATTTAATGCAGTGACATTGCCGGCTGAAAGGTACAGGCTGTTAGCGGATGCTTTTACCATTCCGGGTATCGCATTCATGATGTTCGGCGCCTTAATCTGGGTGGCGGGTCTTGGAGCACTCGATGGCATTTCCTTCGCAGTGAAGGGACTGCTAAGGAGACTTATTCCGGGATCCCGTCTTAACAGTGAGGATAACGAAAGCTATTATGAGTACATTCAGAAGAAACGTGCCAAAAAGACAAGAGCTTATATGCCATTGGTTATTGTCGGGGCTGTGTATACCGTATTTGCGATAATATTTATAATATTGTTTTATCAGGTATTCTGACTTAAGAGGTGCCATTGAACTTCGGTTCAATGGCACTTTTTTAACATATCCCGGCAAAAAAATATTGACTTTTGAAGTGAGTTAGATTACACTAACATACGAAACGGAGGTAATAGACTATGGGAACAGTGATTGTAGCGGCAATACTTGTTGCTGTTGTTGGATTTATTATCTATGGAATGGTTAAGGATAAGAAGGCAGGCAAATCCATCGTGTGTGGAGGCGACTGCAGTAAATGCAAAGGACATTGCAGCCATTGATTGAACGCAGAATAGGCAAAGCGACTGCGTTCATGAGCAAGTAGCGAAAGCGGATTGCGAATGTCCGCTTTACTAACAAAAGCGGTGCTACAGCCGCCCCGGAGGTATTCGGAATGTATATCTCCGGGGCGGTTTTTGTATATTGTATTTTTAAAAGAAATATGGAAAAAATGCTATAAAAATATTTAATTTTTCGAAAAAATATGGTATAATTGTATAATCAAAAAGCTAGAGTATTTGAACGCAGAATAAGCAATCCCCCGCTTCAAGTGTATAGAGCACTAAGCGGTGGTAAGGGGGATGCGGACTGCGTTCATGAGCAAGTAGCGAAAGCGGATTGCGAATGTCCGCTTTACTAAAAGAATAAAAAGTATGTTCAAAATGAAGGAACAGGAGGCAGCGTATGGAGATTAGAGAATTTGCAGATATGGATAAGTTTGAGGATATTATGAATAACTGGGCGAAGGCAACCGGTCTTGCTACAGTTGCGGTCGGCGCAGACGGCAAATATATTTCCGGATGCTATAATTTTACGGATTTCTGTATTAAGCTCACAAGAGGGAGTAAGGAAGGTTGCAGAAGATGTGAGAAGTGTGACAGGGAGGGCAAGGGCGTGTACCACTGCCATGCAGGTCTCATCGACTTCGGAATTGACCTTGTTGTAGAGGGACAGAAGGTTGGCTCGGTTATCGGAGGGCAGGTTCTCCCGGAGCATCCAGATGAGGAGAAGTTCCGTAAGGTGGCGCGGGAGCTTGGAATCAATGAGGACAAGTACATAGAGGCGCTTAAGAAGGTTAATGTCCGTACTGAGGAATCAATCAATGCTTCGGCCATGCTTTTAGGACAGGTGCTTAACAATTTTATCAATGCCGAATATTCCAGGAAGATAAATGGCGGTATTATAGGCAGCCTTACAGATGGCGTGAATGCGGCTAATCATCTTGTCGAGGAGATTAAGAAGAAGACAGGTGAGCTTAGAAGCATACAGAGCAAGCAGAAGATACTTGCACTTAATGCCAGCATAGAGGCAGCAAGAGCAGGTGAGCTGGGAGCAGGCTTTTCTGTTGTAGCGAATGAAGTCGGTAAGCTGTCGGAGAAGAGTTCATCAGTCAATAAGGATATAGAGGATATTGTGACTAAGATATCGGACGTTGTCTCATCAATGAAAAATTAGAAAATAAATTCACACAAAATTAACTACAAATATGAGCACCAATCTGTTATAATCATTGATAGCGATTAAAGGATTGGTGCTTTTTATGTTTCAGAATAAGTTGTATTATATGATGAATAAGCCGGGAGGGTGTATAACAGCAAGAAGTGATGCTTCTCATAGGACGGTTATGGAATATTTTCCGGAGGAGCTGGCAGGAGAGCTGTTTCCGGTCGGGAGACTTGATAAGGATACACAGGGGCTATTGTTTTTTACCAATGATGGGAGCTTCGACCAGCGTATTATGCATCCTAAGCACCATGCACCGAAGAGATATTACCTGTTTGCTACAGGCAGCTTAAGTGATGAGGCGATAGAGAGGATTGAGGAGGGGCAGACCCTTTCCGGCGAGGAAAAGCCGACCAAGGGTGCGGTCATCACAATCACTGAACGTGGAAGATATGAGGAATTTGAAAAACGGTTCACACCGAAAAAACGCTTCAGGGATAATGAATTTAACAGAAACAGACCTGTTTTTGCCGCGGAGCTTGAGATTTATGAGGGGAAGAAGCATCAGGTAAAGAGAATGCTTCTGGCAGAAGGCTGCAGGGTAATATACTTAAAAAGGATTGAGATAGGCGGAGTGAGGCTTGATGAGAGTCTTGCACCGGGTGAATACAGAAAACTGACGGAGACAGAGTACGATAAGCTGATGTCAGGTGATTGGAAGAATTGATTATGAAAAATATAGTTATAGGTATGCTTGCACATGTTGATGCAGGAAAGACAACTCTATCAGAGGGACTTTTGTACACCGGGAATGTGATAAGAAGGCTTGGAAGGGTGGATAATAAGGACGCATTCCTTGACACCGATAAACTGGAGAGACTCAGGGGAATAACCATATTTGCAAAGCAGGCAGTGATAAAGACGGAGAATACATATTTTACGCTGCTTGATACACCGGGGCATGTGGATTTTTCGGCGGAGATGGAGAGAACACTGGCAGTCCTTGACTATGCGGTGCTTGTCATAAGCGCTGCGGATGGTGTGCAGTCCCACACGCGGACGGTGTGGAAGCTTCTTGACCAATACCATATTCCAACCTTTATTTTTGTAAATAAGATGGATATGAATGGGACAGACAGGGACATGCTCATGGAGAATCTGCAAAAGGAGCTGTCCGGGAGCTGTATTGATTTTGATGAGGAGGCAGACATTGTTAATGAGAACCTTGCAATGTGCGATGAACATTGCATGGATGAATACCTTAAGGATGGGAACATTGGAGAGAGTACTATAGCTAATGCGGTAAAGCACAGGATGGTGTTTCCCTGTGTGTTCGGTTCTGCGCTCAAGCTTAATAACGTGGACAGGCTTTTATCTCTTATGGATGAATACACTGTCATGCCGGAGAGCGGCAGGGATGAGTTCGGCGCGCGTGTCTACAAGATTTCGAGGGACGCGCAGGATAACAGGCTCACATATCTTAAGGTGACTTCCGGTGAGCTTAAGGTACGCCGGATTATCGGAGATGACAAGGCGGCACAGCTGAGAATATATTCGGGAGACAGATACGAGACTTGTGACACAGTATATCAGGGAATGGTGTGCGCAGTACTGGGACTTAACGGTACATATCCGGGAGAGGGGCTTGGCTGCGAGTATGGGAATATCCATGCCGTGCTTGAACCGGTTCTTGATTACAGAATTAAGCCTGTTGATGACATTACACCGGCTAAGCTGCTCCTGTCGCTTCGTGAGCTTGAGGAGGAAGAGCCTCAGCTAAGTATAGTCTGGAAAGAGGAGCTTGGTGAGCTTCATGTAAAACTGATGGGAGAGGTGCAGACAGAGGTTTTAAAAAGTATAATAAAAGATAGGTATGATGTAAACGTGGAATTTGATGAGGGAAGTGTGGTCTACAAGGAGACTGTCGCAGGAAAGACCGAGGGCGTAGGCCATTTTGAACCGTTAAGGCATTATGCGGAGGTACATATACTTATTGAACCGGGAGAGCGTGGAAGCGGAATAACGATAACTACGCAGTGCAGGGAGGATATACTTGACAGGAACTGGCAGAGACTTATAATGACACATCTTGCCGAGAGGGAGCATAAGGGTGTGCTCACCGGTTCGGATCTGACTGATGTCAAGTTTACCATTCTTACCGGACGTGCACATCAAAAGCATACAGAGGGCGGCGATTTCAGGCAGGCTGTCTACAGGGCTGTGAGGCAGGGACTTATGAAGGCGGATAATGTGCTGTTAGAACCGTACTACAGCTTTTCACTTGAACTGCCGCAGAGCTTTCTCGGTCGTGCCATGACGGATGTTGAGCGCATGTCGGGTCATTGCGGTTCCCCGGTCTTATCGGACGGTAAGGCAGTGCTCACAGGACGTGCACCGGTGGTGGGCATGAGACATTACCAGAAGGAAGTTAACGCATATACAAGAGGTGAGGGACATCTCACCTTATTTGCCGATGGATATGATGTGTGTCACAATGCAGAGGAGGTTATAGAGCGGAGAGGATATATAGCTGAGGCTGATACGGCTAATCCGGCATCATCGGTGTTCTGTGCGCATGGAGCCGGATTCATTGTGCCATGGGACGAAGTGGAAGCCTATATGCACCTAGAGGCTGTTCTTTTAGATGACGGAAGCCTGCGCGGGCTTAACGATGAGGAACTTAAGCTTATAAATCCACTTGCGGCAAGGAACGGTTCTGCCGGTAAGGATGATGACTGCTACGCACTTGGCACGGATGAGATAGACGAGATTATTGCAAGAACCTCACATGCTAACAGCCATGACAAGGGGGCGGTAAAGCGGTGGAAGAGGTCTGCCGGCTCAAAGGCGGTGGTATATGACTACGGCACCTCCTCAGGGAAAAATAAGCCGGAACCGAAGAAGGAAAAATACCTTCTTGTCGATGGCTATAATGTTGTATTTGCGTGGGATGAGCTTAAGGATATTGCCGCTGCGAATATAGACGGAGCGCGCGGAAGGCTTCTTGATATATTGTGCAATTATCAGGGAATTAAGAAGGTCAACCTCATTGCCGTATTTGATGCATACAGGGTGCCGGGACACAAGACGGAGTACCTTGATTATCACAACATACATGTTGTCTATACCAGGGAGGCGGAGACTGCGGACAGATATATAGAGCGGTTCGCGCATGAGAACGCCTCAAAATATGATGTAACGGTTGTGACCTCCGATGGGCTTGAGCAGATTATCATAAGGGGGCAGGGCTGCCAGCTTATGTCGTCGAGGGATTTTGAAAAAGAGGTAGCTTCGGCGCGACAGAGCCTTGCTGAGGCATACAGCGCAGCCAACAGACCGGAGAAAAATTATATAGGTGACCATGAGATATTCAAAAATGGTATTTTGTCTGAAGATAAAAAGACGGGTAGATAATATATACGGAAGAAAGCATGAAGAGGTGGCGGAACCGGCTGCATATACTTATGTGATTGGTTTTCGACCGGAAATGGAGAATAAAATGAAATTCAGAAATGTTGATAAGAGAAGATTGGTTATTGTTGTGGCTGCTGTTATTATGATGGGCTTTGCGCTGTCATTCCTGAATAGGACGAACCTTGGAACAGACCCCTGTACGATGTTTAATCTTGGAATGTCAAGAATCCTTGGTCTGAGCCTTGGAACATGGCAGGCAATTTTTAATTCTTTTTTGTTTATTTTTGTATTTATCTTCGCAAAAAATCAGATTGGCTGGGGTACTCTGGCAAACATGTTTCTTGTAGGCTACAGCTTTGATTTTTTTACGTGGCTTAATGATAAGTGGATACCTGCCGGGGCATTTGATCCGATGGCTGTGAGAATCCTCGTAATGATACCTGCGCTGTTCATCTTTATCATCGCTGCTTCGGCATATATGGGGGCTTCTCTTGGCACTTCTCCGTACGATGCCATTTCGTATATACTTGCCGACAAGATAAAGAAGGTTCCCTTCAGGGTTGTGAGAATATGCTATGACCTTGTTGTGTGTGTGGCAGGCTGGGCGCTCGGGTCAACGCTCGGTGTGGTCACTGTGATTATGTCATTGGCACTCGGACCTGTCATCACATGGATGACGGATAATGTCATAGACAAATATATTATTTCAGATAAAAAATGATTGTATGGAAGGTAAAAAGCTATGGAAATTATGGATGAATATAAGCTTGAGGTGTTCAAGGACTGTTTCGATTCGGGGGAGATAAGAAAATTCCGTGAGCTTATGATGTACTATGAATGTGCGATGCTTGAGGTCAAGACTAAGCTTGATGTCCTTAACAAGGAGCTTGCCCTGAAAAAGAGCAGAAACCCATTCGAGAGCATAAAGTGCAGAATCAAGACACCGGAAAGCATCGTTGAGAAGCTTGCAAGACGAGGTATTGAATTCTCGGTTGATAATATTGAGAAGGAGCTTAACGATATTGCGGGAATAAGGGTTATCTGCTCATTCCCGGATGATATATATGAGCTTATCGATTATCTGCTTGAGCAGGATGATATACGACTGATTGCCATAAAGGATTACATCAAGAATCCAAAGCCGAATGGCTACAGAAGTGTACATCTTATAATTGAGGTGCCGATATTCTTAACGGATATGAAGAAGCCAATGAGAGTTGAGGTACAGTTCAGGACAATCGCCATGGATTTCTGGGCAAGCTTAGAGCATAAGCTTAAATATAAGAAAAATATAAAGAAGGCGGAGGATATCTCTGAACAGTTATTTTATTGTGCGGAGCTTATCAGTCAGCTTGATGCGAGAATGCAGCAGATTCGCGATAAGATAGAGACAACTGAAGCTGAATAAAATATTGTAACATATAAGCTATAAATTATTGACGTAAAAGGGAAGTTGGCATTATACTATACTTATTGCCTGTTAATAAGCGATTTACATGCGGAATTATGCGATGCAGGTACCGTATGGAAATATGCGTCAGGTTCAGAATATGAAGAGGGATTTTATTGATGAAAAAAATAACATTGGCAGGAGCTGTGATAGTATGCAGCATTGCGTTGTGTGCGTGCGGCAGGAATGCTAAGAAGCTCAACAATACAGGTATAGAATATTATAATGCAGAGCAGTATGATAAGGCTGTAAAGGCATTTGAGGAAGCCGTTGACAAGGATAAGGACGGAAAAGCCGAATATAATGTTAATCTCGGAAAAGCTTATGTGGAGCTTGGAAATTATGACGAGGCAAAGAAGGCTTTTATGGCTGCATATACTGATGACAAGTCGTCAAAGGAGGCACAGTGGGGAATAGGTGTCTGCTCATATTTCCTGAGAGATTATGCCACATCTATGGAGTATTTTGGCAAGGTTGTGGAAAATATCAGCGTTTATGATGAGATAGACCTTGATTCGCTTCAGTATTACGCCTCACTCCAGACATACTATGGTGACAGTGCGGGAGCGATTGACAGTTATACGGTATTGATCAGGAAGAATTATAATGCCGGGCAGCAGTATTTTCTCCGCGGAGGCATATATGCCGAGCAGGGAATGGAGAATGAAGCAGTCTTAGATTATGAGGAGGCATTGAAGGAATACTCTGATGATTATGAGATGTATTATAACATTTATTACAGCCTGCACAAGGCGGGCTTTGAGAATCGTGCCATCTCATATCTGAGGAGGGCACTTGAGGTTGACGGAGCGGATAATTTCGTTAAGGGCAAGACATATTATATCATAGGCGATTATGAGAATGCCATGAAGTTCCTTTCAAAGGCTATAGATGATGGAATGCAGGAGGCGGAATTCTATCTTGCGATGACTTATGAGAAGCTTGGCAAGGGTGAAGAAGCGGTTAGCATGTACGAGGCATACCTTAAGAGCTATCCGTCGGATGCCGGTGCATATAATCAGTATGGCGTGTATTGCATGAACAAGGGAGACTATAATTCTGCTCTTGGTTATTTCGCGGCGGGACTTGCTCTTGGAGATACAGATGCGAAGAAGGAGCTCATGTTCAATCAGGCATGCTGTTACGAATATATGTATCAGTTTAAGACTGCTTATGAGAAATTCGGTGAATATCTGGAGCTTTACCCTGATGATGAGGCTGCAAGGCATGAGTATGAATTTCTGAGTACCAGATAATTGATTGTTACATTTAAATAGTGTTAGTGAATGGAGGCCGCAATGGCGGAACTTATAGATACAGCAAAAGACATTGAGAAGGTTATTCTCATAGGGGTGTGTACCTCTGAGAATGACGATACAGAGGAATCACTTGATGAGCTTGAGGAGTTGGTAAAGACTGCCGGAGCAGTTACGCTTGAAAAGGTGATTCAGAACAGGGATTCGGTTCATCCGGGAACATATATCGGCACAGGTAAGATTGAGGAAGTGCGTGAGCTTGCGGAAGAGATAGGTGCAACAGGCGTTGTGTGTGATGATGAGCTTTCGCCTGCACAGCTAAGAAATCTTGAGAGTGAGCTGAGAATGAAGGTCATGGACAGAACCATGGTCATTCTTGATATTTTTGCGAAGAGGGCTGTGACGAGTGAGGGAAAGATTCAGGTTGAAGCGGCACAGCTTAAGTACAGTCTTGCCAGACTTGTAGGCCTTAGAAGCTCCCTTTCGCGGGTAGGCGGAAATATGGCAGGCTCAATAGGAACAAGAGGCCCCGGTGAGAAGAAGCTTGAGCTTGACAGAAGACTTATAAAGGACAGAATTGTACAGCTCGGACGGGAGCTTGAGGATATAGAGGGGCATAGAAGCCTTGCAAGAACACAGAGAATGAGAAGTTCAGTCCCGGTGGTGGCCATAGTAGGCTACACTAATGCCGGAAAATCGACGCTTCTCAACAAATTGACACAGGCAGGTGTGCTTGCCGAGGATAAGCTTTTCGCAACACTTGACCCGACTACAAGGGGAATCGAGCTTGAGAGCGGACAGAATGTTCTTATGACCGATACGGTAGGCTTCATAAGAAAGCTTCCGCACCATCTTATCGAGGCGTTCAAAAGCACACTTGAGGAGGCAAAATATGCCGACATCATAGTGCATGTCGTTGACAGCTCTAGTCCTCAGATGGACACACAGATGCATGTTGTATACTCGACGCTTGCCGACCTCGGAGCAGGTGATAAGCCGGTCATAACCTTGTTTAACAAGCGTGATAGGTGTGAGAGTGACGAACTCCCGAAGGATTTTAAGGCGGAGAAGGTAATATACGGTTCGGCTAAGACAGGAGAAGGGCTTGAGGAGCTAAAGAGCGCAATAGAGGAGCTTCTAAGGGCGCAGAAGGTGTATGTTGAAAAGACATACCCTTATGATCAGGCAGGTAAGATACAGTTAATCCGCAAGTTCGGACAGCTTCTCTCAGAGGAGTACACGCAAGCCGGTATTATGGTGAAGGCGTATGTACCTTCTGAGATATATAGCCAGATATCGTAGAATGTGCGGTAAGCGGTTGAAAGGTATACATGAATGGAAGGAGAACAGATATGAACATAATTGCGGCAGTTGATTCAAACTGGGCGATAGGCTACAGAAATGACCTCCTTGTGAGGATACCTAATGACCAGAAGTGGTTTCAGAAGGTCACCACAGGCAAGGTTGTTGTGATGGGAAGAAAGACGCTTGAGAGCTTTCCTAACGGCATTCCGCTCAAGAACCGTACCAATATAGTGCTCACCAATGACAGAAGCCTTAAGGTAAAGGACGCAACGGTGGTATACAGTGTCGATGAGCTGTTGAAGGAATTGGAGAAATATAAGTCAGAGGATGTGTATGTGATTGGCGGCGAAGCTGTATATGAGCAGCTGCTCCCTTACTGCGATACGGCACATATAACCAAGATTGATTATGAATATCAGGCGGACAGGCATTTTCCGAATCTTGACAGGCTGCCGGAGTGGAAGGTTGCCGAGGAGAGCGAGGAACAGACATATTTTGACCTTGAGTATACCTTTGTGAAGTATGTGAGAGGGTAATTGGGCATATAATAGACATGCAAATAAATATATCTATAATGTATAGGTTATTCTGTAAAAGTACATTACATAAAATGACAAACATAGACGATATAGCCATAGGATAAAATAGGGGTGTTGAAAAATATTTTCACATCCTTATTTTTTTTTCATAGAATATACCATATTATCGAAAACAGGATGGTAGAGGTATGCTTGTTGTCATTGACCCGGGGCACGGCGGAAGTGATCCGGGAGCTGTATATAATGGACGTCAGGAAAAGGATGATGTGCTGAGGCTGGGAAAGGCAGTCGGGGCACTTCTTGAGGCGAGAGGAGTTGATGTTGTATACACAAGAGATGGGGACTTCTATGAGACACCTTTTAAAAAGGCACAGGATGGAAACAATGTCGGAGCGGATTATTTTGTGTCCATACACAGAAATTCCAGTGAGTACCCTGATCAGTATTCAGGTGCGGAGGTGCTTGTCTACAGCGACAGCGGCATAAAAAAGGAGCTTGCCAACAATATACTTGAGGGAATGGAGAAAGCAGGGCTTAAGAATCTTGGAATTGACGAGAGAAAAGACCTTGTCGTTTTAAGAAGAACTCGGATGCCTGCCGTGCTTGTGGAGGCAGGGTTTATCAACAGCGATAAGGATAATGAGACATTTGACAGGAATTTTGATGAGCTGGCGCAGGGGATAGCTAACGGAATCCTGCAGACGCTCGGCTATCCTGTATATACATCACCGGCAGCTACGACAGCGGATATGTGGCAGGATGATGGAAATATGGGGAACACTGGGAATATGGGTAATGCAGGAAATATGGGGAACATGGGGAATATTGGAAAAGCAGGAAATGATGGTAACACAGGTGGCACAGGAAATGTTGGAAATGCGGGTAATATGAGGGACAGCACGGGGCTGCCTTATTCTGATGGCATGGACAATAATGCGTGGAGAGATGAGATGAATAATGATAGCGGCATGCGTTCGGACAGAGCTGATGATAATATGCGGAATGATAGAGGTAATGATGGTATGCGTATGGACAGAGGCAATGACATGCGCTGGGATGACGGGATGTATGATGGCGGAAGCATGATGGGAGATAATCAGCAGGGCAGGATGCCTTCGGATAGCACGCAGGATTATGGTGTGCGCGGAGGGGAAAGGTTCTATGATGAGAGTGCCGAGATTTTCAACGAACCGGGAACACGCTCCTGTAACTGTCAGTGCAAGGATGTGCTCTACCGCGTTCAGGTCGGAGCATACCGCAACAAGGATAATGCAGACCGTATGCTCAATTCACTTCTTGTGGACGGCTTCCCTGCATTCATCGTATATGACGATGGGCTGTACAAGGTACAGGTAGGTGCATACAGGAATCTCTCCAATGCGATAGCGATGGAGTATAAGCTTAGACAGTACCGCTACAACACTTATATAACAACGAAGTGATTCTGGTGGCTGGTGCGGACGGTTCCAACATCTTGTGGAACCATCCGCAATGAGCTTTTTGGGTATATATGAGAAAAAATCATTTTCTTGCCCACAAAAACGCTGAAAACATCAATTATCAGGGGAGAATTAGACAGAGAACATCAATTTTTGGGTATAGTTAGAAAAAAAACTGTATATTGCCCACGATATTCACAAAAATTGAAAATATGATTTGCGAAATGGGCACGGCAGGGCAAAGAGTGAGTTATATACCCATTGACTGGCTGCTCATTGGATGGATACAGCGGATTATCAGGAAAAAATAGGGATTTAAAAAGTTACCAATGAATGATGTTTTTTGCTTATTGCGATAAGTAGTGTGGCATGTTAAAATAAAAAGAATTGTGTTTTAGAACGAAAATTAAAACAGTCAGCAGATGAAAGCATAGAGCTATACAAAAGATTACAGAAATGTAAAAGCATACAGGGAATGGAATGAATAAGGAAAGCAAAGATACACAGAAAGGTAGAACGGACATGGAAGAAAATAAGCCGCATGTGCGCAGAAAGAGATATTCGGGAACACATCCTAAGAAGTTTGAGGAGAAATACAAGGAGCTTAACCCGGAGAAATATGCCGATACGATAGAGCATGTTATAAGCAAGGGAATCACACCTGCCGGCATGCATATTTCTATATGTGTGAATGAAATTCTTGATTTTTTGCAGATAAAGCCGGGGCAGAAGGGGCTTGATGCGACCTTCGGTTATGGTGGGCACACAAGAAAAATGCTTGAAAAGCTTGAGGGAGAGGGGCATATGTATGCACTTGACATCGACCCTATAGAGATTAAAAAGACTACCGGGAGACTGCGCGATGCGGGCTATGGGGAGGATATCCTTACGGTTAAGCAGATGAATTTCGCCGATATAGACAAGCTTGTGCCGGAGAGCGGACTGTTTGACTTCGTGCTTGCAGACCTTGGAGTGTCATCAATGCAGATTGATAACCCGGAGCGCGGATTTTCATACAAGGTGGACGGACCGCTTGATTTGAGGCTCAATCCGGAGACCGGGGTGCCCGCTGCGGAGCGTCTTGCTGAGCTTGCTGAGGACGAGATTGTCGGAATGCTTGTTGAAAATTCGGACGAGCCTTACGCTGAACAGATAGCGGCGCAGATAATGAGGGAGCGGAAGAGGAAGCATGCGATTGACACCACAACGGCACTCAGACAGGTTATAGAGAAGGCTCTTGAGTTCCTGCCCGAGGCAGAGCGCAGGGAGATGGTAAAAAAATCATGCCAGAGAACCTTTCAGGCATTGAGGATTGACGTGAACAGTGAATTTGAAGTGTTAGATGCGTTTCTTAGCAAGCTTCCCGGCATACTTGCACCGGGAGGCAGGGTGGCTATTCTCACCTTCCATTCCGGTGAGGACAGGATGGTGAAAAAGTATTTTAAGCAGATGGAGAAGGACGGAATCTACAGTGAGGCTGCCAAGGATGTGATAAGACCGTCCGCCGAGGAGTGCGCGCGCAACAGCAGGGCGCGTTCAACGAAGATGCGTTGGGCGGTAAAGGCGTAGAATAATATATTTGCTGAGTTTATTACAGGCATCTGATATTAATTTCGTGATATAAAAATAAGTATGCCTCGTGTGTCAAAACATGCTGATTTAATTTATGAGTGTATAACGTATTATATTTATACATATCAGCTCCGTTGTACATAGCAAGATGTTCTAAGAACATCTAAGCTTCTCCAAAAAGTTGTGATATGCATAAATATAATACGTTATACACAGCTAGGTATATACAGCATGTTTTGGCACCCGAATCATAAGTATACGGCATTATCAAAATAAATATATTATTGGTGCAAAATATTATTTAAAATATCATAAAGGACAGAAGGATCGAATTTAATGGACAAGAATATACAGGATAATTTCATAAAAATACTTGAGGAGGAGCTGATACCTGCGATGGGCTGTACGGAGCCGATTGCGCTTGCCTATGCGTCCGCGCGCTGCAGGGAGGTCTTAGGTGCGGCACCGGAGCATATAGATGCGTACTGTTCAGGGAACATGATTAAGAATGTGCGCTGCGTCTCCATACCTAATTCGCAGGGAATGATAGGAATTGAGGCGGCATGTGCGCTTGGTGCGTTAGCCGGTGATGCCTCCAAATGCATGGAGGTATTAGAGGCTGTCGATGACGCAGGAAGAAGAGAGGCAGAGCAGTTCGTAAACGACAAAAAATGTCATGTCGAGTTCCTTGACTCCGAGATTCCGCTTCATTTTATCATCGGGATGAAGGCGGGAGCGGAGAGTGCTTCGGTTGAGGTGCGCCATTCACACACCAATATCACATGTATCAGGAGGAATGGTTCGGTGCTTGAAAATGTATCCGGGGCAGAAAATGCTGCCGGAGGGTGCGGTTCACAGGAAAATGGTGCCGCATGTGCAGACCGCTCGCAGCTCAGCATTGAGAATATAAGGCAGTTCGCCGATGAGGTCGACATATCGAAGGTGAGACAGCTTTTTGACAGGCAGATTCAGTACAATATGGACATAGCATACGAGGGGATGTCTGGAAATTACGGTCTGGGACTTGGAAGAGTAATACGTGAGACATACGCTGAGAGCGTAGTCACAAGAATGAAGGCTTACGCCTGTGCAGCCTCCGAGGCGAGAATGGGCGGCTGTGACATGCCTGTTATCATCAATTCGGGAAGCGGCAATCAGGGAATAGCCTCATCCGTGCCTGTAATCGTGTACGCGCGCGAGAACAATATACAGTCTGAAAAATTATACCGTGCGCTTGTATTTTCAAGCCTGCTCACCACATTCCAGAAGGAATTCATAGGGAAGCTCTCTGCTTTCTGCGGTGCTGTATCGGCTTCGTGTGCGAGCGCAGCTGCGATTACATACCTTGCCGGCGGCACGATAAAGCAGATTAAGGATACGATAGACAACACACTTGCGAACATTCCAGGAATTATCTGCGACGGAGCCAAGATTTCATGCGCGGCTAAGATTGCGTCCAGTCTTGATGCGGCGATGATGGGACATTATCTTGCGATGAAGGGCAAGGCTTATGAGGCATACACCGGAATCCTCAAGGAGGAGGCAGGCGAGACGATAAGCTGCGTTGGCTACATAGGCAAGGTGGGCATGCACCAGACGGATAAAGAGATAATCAAGATGATGCTTGAGGAGAAGTAGTAAAATGGCAGGGAAATTTTATGCGGTAAGAGTTGGAAGAACTCCGGGGATATATCTAAGCTGGGATGAGTGTAAGAAAAATGTGGATGGATTTTCCGGTCCTGTGTATAAAAGCTTCAAGACGCGTGCGGAGGCGGAAGCGTTCATGGGCAGCACCGGAGGCAGCGCATGCACTGTAAATAGTGCACGCAGAGCACCTTCAACTACAGTTGACGAGGGGGGATGCATTGCAGGAAATGAACAGGCAGTGGATAAAAGCTCCGCTGCAATGGCGCTGGATACATTACCCTATGCCTTTGTCGATGGCTCATACAATATAGCTGCCAAGGTATACGGCTACGGCGGCTTTTTGGTACATGATGGTGTAAGAGAGGTGCTCCAGGGGCATGGCGATGATCCTGAGATGGCTTCGATGCGGAATGTATCCGGCGAGGTCGGGGGAAGCATGGCGGCAGTCAGACGCGCTATTGAGCTTGGAATCAAGGAGCTGGTAATCTACTATGACTATATGGGAATCGAGATGTGGGCTAACGGTTCGTGGAAGCGCAACAAGAAGGGAACGATAGCCTACCATGACTATATACAATCCGTAAAGAACGATATAAAGCTTCATTTTGTCAAGGTAAAAGGTCATTCCGGCGTTGAGGGCAACGAGGAAGCGGACAGGCTTGCCAAGGAGGCTGTAGGCATATAATCCGGGACAGGGGTCTGACACCGGTGTCCCGCCACATTGGGACACCGGTGTCAGACCCCTGTCCCAGCGTTGGAGGATAAAAACTTCATATAGATAAGTCCGGTCACATCTGCAAGAAACCAGCCGATAGGGATTGCTGCCCATATTCCGGTCACGCCGATACTGCTTATGGAGGACAGTGCGTAAGCCAGCAAGACACGCGCACCGAGGGATATGACCGTGAGAACGACGGACATCCCGGCTCTTTTGATGGCACGGAAATAGCCATACAGTAGAAAGAGAAAGCCTATTCCGATGTAGAAGGTACCCTCTATTCTGAGGTAGTGGACACCGGCGGCGATTACCTGCGTCTCCGAGGCAGCTATGAAGATACGCATAAGAGGTGCGGCGAATATGAATACTGCGGCGGATATTATGAGGCTGAAAATACCGCTCATAACGAAAGCGGTTTTGGTGCCGCTGCGTATTCTTTCCTGCTCACCTGCACCGAAGTTCTGCGCGACGAAGGTTGAGTAGGCGTTTCCGAAATCCTGCACAGGAAGGTAGGCAAAGGTGTCGATTTTTACCGCGGCGGCGAAGGCAGCCATGACAACGGTTCCAAAGCTGTTCACAAGCCCCTGAACCATGAGGATACCGAAGTTCATCACTGACTGCTGCAGGCAGGTGAGCGAGGATAGATTGAGTATTTCCTTAAGTATCGCCGCCGAAAAATGCCGGTCGGATTTTCGCGGAAGGAAGGAGCGGCATTTTATCAGCACATACACAGCTATGCCTATCCCGGACACATACTGCGCGATGACCGTTGCGAGAGCGGCTCCGCCAATTCCAAATGGGAGCACGGCGACAAATAGTATGTCGAGCGCGATGTTTAAGACGGCGCTGAGCGCGAGAAAAATAAGTGGTGCCGACGAATTGCCGAGCGCGCGCAGCATGCATGAGAAAAAGTTGTAAAGTGATGTAGCCGGTATTCCGGCAAAAACAACCAGAAGATATAGCCTCATTCCGGCGTAGACCTCGTCCGGTACGCGAAGGAACAGCATTATCGGTCTGATAAATGCATATACGGCAATATTTATGATAACGGTTACGGACATTATAAGGCAGAAAGCGTGAAAAATACTGCTTTTGAGTGAAGCAGTGTCGCCGCGCCCCTGATATATTGAAAAAAGTGCGCCCGCGCCCATGCACAGTCCAAGAAATATCGAGGTCAGAAAGGTCATAAGCGTATAGGCTGAGCCGACGGCAGCGAGAGCGTCGCGCCCTAACACCTGCCCGACGATGAGTGTGTCGGCTATATTGTAAAACTGCTGCAGGAGATTGCCTGCAATCATCGGAAGAGCAAAAAGAATAAGGGTGCTTCCTATGCGCCCTTTGGTCAAATCACGGTACATGTCAATCCTCTTTTCTGTGCTTCAGTTACCTGCATACTTAAATATGTTAAGCCGCGGCAAGAATATATTATCAAGCCGGGGATATATCGTCAAGGCAGAGTTGCGTAATGCGTTTTTATACGCCAATGCAGGAAGCATTCTGTAAACAAAAGAGAATAAGCTTCCGATATAAGCATATATGGATACATAAATGAAGTATTTGTGAACGGACTCACATATTATGGGTGCATCGGACAGCAGCTGCACAGAAAAGGTGGGAAACATGGATGTTAATAATTTACAGACAGGTATGTCGGGACTTGCGGCTTCGGGGATGAATGTCACATGTACGCGAAGCTCATTGTATTCCAAATCAAAAAACGGAAAGAAAGCATTGTCATACAATCCAAAAGAGATTTCATCGCAGATTCTGCGCGCGAAAAAGACTGTGGGGGCAGCACGGGTGCTTAGCCGTGCAAGGGCAAAGCTGGCAATGTTAAAGAAAGCGCAGGCTACAGGAGAGTATGACAGCGCGGAGCTTGAAAATGCAATTGCACATGCGAAGAGAATGGTTGAATGTGCAGATATGAAGGTGAATAATCTGCGTGAGGAGGACAGGCTTAGGAAGAGGGCGGAGGACAAGGAAGAACTGAAGGTTGAGAAGCTAAGAAATGCCGGGAGACTTGAAAATCTCAAGAAACGGACACACAGGCAGGATGAAAATAAAGCATTGTTCGATGCGGATACGAAGTATTACCAACGGGAGGGGAACGGTATTGTGGGAGCAGCAGCTTCTGCGATTTCGTCAGCTGCCGCATCACTTGAACTGAGTTCTGTGTCAGGGCAGATGAGAAATTTAGAGATTACACAGACTGCGATAACTCAGAGCAGTGTGCGGGGACAGAGTATGGATGTAATTGTATGAAGTTGATAAAAATAGATGTATTTATTGCTTGATTTTTATATGGCTAAATAGCTTAAAATGCTTGAATTTAGCGTGTTTATATAATGTACTTTATAAGTTTTTGCTATAAAAGTATGGAGGGGAAATTTTAATGGAAAAATTGCATAGACAGAATTTAATTATAATTCTTGCAGGAATAGTTATGTTATTTCTTTTGACGGTGGTTGCTTTTGGTCTGAGTCCGCTTGCGATTAAAAACGCGGTGGTACTTTTGACAGCGGGAACAGCAGTCATATTGTGCTGGAGATTTGTAAAAAATGACCTTGCAAAGGCAATGTGCATAACACTTATTCCATCTGTTGCCACAATAGTTTATGCGGCTATGTGTGGTGGTAATTCGGTAGCATTTCTGGCAAATTATGTTATTCTTGCGATGACTATGGTATATTTTGATAAAAAATATACATTGTATTACATAATACCGATGGGAAGCATTGCAGTTATCTGCGCAATATTTATGCCTGAGATAATAGATGGAAAAGACTGTACGTTAGCCGGAGCCATGACAAAGGTAGTATTTTTTATTTTTGTGGCAGTGGTACTTTTTAATGCTACAAAGAGAGGAAGGGCTTTTCTTGAAAAGACGGAGGAGACGCTCGCTGAGGTGAAGGACAACAGTGCTGTAGCGATGGATATAGCAGGAGATCTGAATGTTGCCATATCACAGTGCAGAGGCAATGTGGAGGAGCTCGCAGCGCAGGCAGGAACCGTCAACAGTGCGGCTGAGCAGATGAATACGGTTATAGAGAGTACGGTTAACGCAACCATAGCCGTTACAGAGCAGGTTAAGAATGCCACAGATAAGATTGAACACAACCATGAGCTTGCGGGACAGCTTGATGAGAGCTTTTCCGAGGTCGATAAGGCAGTTGCATCAGGTCATGACGAGGCTCTTAAGGTGAAAAAGAGCCTTATTGATATATCTGATACAGTCGGCTCCGCAAAGGCTGCTACAGAGACATTGAACAAAGAAATGGTCACCATTACAAGCATATTAGAGGAAATCAATTCCATTGCGTCTCAGACTAATCTGCTATCGCTCAATGCCTCAATCGAGGCTGCAAGAGCAGGAGAACACGGAAGAGGCTTTGCCGTTGTTGCGGATGAGATAAGGAGCCTTTCCGAGCAGAGCTCGGCGGCAGCGAACAATATCAGGGACATTCTACAGGGGCTTGAAGCAACTACGGGCATGGTGTCGGCTAAGGTTAATGCCGGGGCATGTGCGGCATCAGACGGTGTGGCTAAGATGGACGATATGCTGAAGGTGTTTGAAGCTGTCAGGGTTGCTGCGGAGAATGCTTCCGCGGTTGTGGATGAGGAGTATGATGTCATAGCTTCTGTAAAGACAGGATTTGACAATATACATTCCGAGATAGAGACGCTTATGGCAACAACCGAAGAAAATTCGGCTATGATAAGCAATATTGTTGAGAGCATCGCAAGACAGAATGATTCGGTTGACAGCATGAAGGGCGAGATAGTCAATATTTCAGAGCTTTCGGAAAAACTCAGAGGACATTTTGTGGAAGCGTAGGGGAAAAATTTTTTGTAATTTGATTAGCATGTTTTGACCTGGCATCATTTTATAAAATAATTAAACTGCCATATCAAAAAAATGTTGAATTTTTATTGATACGGCAGTTTAATTTTGTCAGTAAGTCAGGAAAAACTAATAGAAATACAACATAACTAACAATAGCGGTTGGAAATATTTAATCGGACATTTAGCTGCGGAAGTAACAGATACCCTTGCTGATGAACTTTTCGGTGACCTTGTGGAGACGCTTAAGGGAGTGGAATAAGGGCTTAACTGCCTTGGATTTATATTATAAACATGCTATAATCGGATTATGAAAAAAATAGTCTGATTATAGCATGTTTATTTTTATAGAGCTATATCGGATATAAGAATATAAATTATAGGGATAGGTGAACATATGTCACAAAAAACAGATTACATACAGGATGATTTCTATGAATATATGAATAACCGGCTCAGGTATAGGGAAATTACACTCAAGGATATGTGTGAAGGAATAATAGATACGGACAAGCTGTACAAATATATGAGACAGCAGCTTTCATTGTCCAAGCTGGTGCGCGACAGGCTTTTAGACAGGATGGGCGGCTCGGATTATGATTATGAATACTATCTTCTGCCGGATGAATACGAACTGTGGGAGAAACGTCAGAAACTTGTCCGGTCTGTGCTGTTGGGTGAGGAATGTAAAAAATTGATGGATAAGTCCGTTGATATCAAGGATATTTATAACGCAGATGATGAGACAGACGGACGGCTCTCAAGACAGTTTGCACTTGCAATGAAGGCACAGTCGATGAAGGTTCAGGCAATTGGAGTGCATTCGATGACAATACAGGGGATGGGGGAAAAGGACGGAAAATCACAGTCAGCGGAACCGCAGTCAGGGGAATTACATACAGAAAAGATATCTTCTATGGGCGTACCACATTCAGCTTTATATCTGAATGATGAGTATCACAGCATTCTTACTGAAGCTGTGAAGCAGACTGTGCCTGATTTTGATAGGATGGCTGCTGATATAGACTGTAATATTCCGGATGGTATCATAACAGACATGTTTAATGAAGAGAAGGGAATGAACGGAAATATTCAGGTATCAGAAAAGCTCACCCGGCTATATTGTACGAAAAAGAGACTTGGGTGTCAGGAGATTGCGCTCATCCTTGACATTGCATTGTGTATTGCAGGAAAGAGCATTACGCCGGAAAAGGAAGATAATCATGGAATTATTCTTGCAATGAAGATTGTATTAAGCTTTCTAAAGTATATCCCGGATGAATTTAATGAGCAGGCTGCTGTTGTGAGCATATATCCAAAGGCGGTCCATTCGTTGTGTAAAATATATGAAATCTATGGAATTAATATAAATGAACGGATATTTTTGGATGGCAATAGGTTTCTCATTGAACTATGCGACCGGGCTATAGAGATGTTGGGGATAGGTATGCGTACGTACTATATATGGGAGCTGCTTGATTACAGAGAGCGCTATACAGGAAAAAAGGATGGATTTAAAAGTGCGATAGAGTATGCGTACAATCTTGTAAATCTTGATGTGCGCACAACAAATGATGCATATTTGTACATCGAAACAGAGGTGTTTGATGCGGCAAAAGTTGTTGATGTCAGAAGGCGTATGATGGGAATGACGAAAAAGGACTTGTGCAGGGATTTGTGTACAGAGATGACGCTTTTAAATTTTATCAATAAAAAGAGGAATCCACATTTGCATACTGTACGCAGGTTATTTGACAGGCTTAATATGGGGAGGCAGTTGATTAGGGCGGATATTGTAAGTGGTTCATATGAAAATAGAATGACCTCAAGAAAGATAAGAAAATTATCGGCGCTAAGAAAGTATGGAGAAGCAGATGGACTTAACAAACAGCTTATGAGCGAAATTGATATGAATTGTATAATGAATACAAGAGCAATTGAAACACATAGTATATTTTATCGTTTTATAAGAAAGGAAATTGATTCGGTACAACATCGCGAAGAATTTAGAAAGCTGCTTGAAATTACGGTGAATGTAAATGAATTGGAAAATAAAATTGATAAAGAATTTGGCAGTAATGATATATTTCTTACAGGGGATGAACTTGTTTGTTTATATAATATGTATCGAATGGATACCATTGAAAATGAAATCCAATTGTTGTTGGATATATGTTGCAACTATGAATGCAATTTTCAAGAAAGGCATGATTTACTTTCAGATGAAAAAAATGTAGATATGAAATGTCTGGTACTAAATTATGCTAATCGATGCGCAATGATTATGAGCTATGCCTCAGATGCTTATGGAGATATTGGAAATTATGAGTTGTCAAATAAGGTAGCAACTAATTTAATTAAGAGGATGTTGTTAATGAGAAGAATGAACTATGTTGCTGGTAACATATATACGTTGTGGTGGAACAAAGGGGAAAAGTCAGGATATGATAAAGAGGACTCTGAAGAGAAGCATAGATTGGAAGTGAGTATTCAATTATGCCACTGGATACAGAAGCATAAACTGGAGAACATATATAAAGAAAAGTGGGTAAAATATTATGAAAATTAATTATTATAATTTTTGTCCAATAGTGTGATTGGATAAAAATTATAATCGACATTTCCAAATTATAAATTATAATAATTATAGTATCAGACGTGGTGCTAATATAATGTAAAACCGGTTTAGTGAAAATGGAGTGATATACAAAAGAATTATTTAAGAAATAGAATGAAATTATATAATTAAAATTTGGAGGCGTACAATATGAAATTTGGTAAAATATTATCATGCGTATTAGCAGTTGTATTGAGTATAACCTGTATTGGAGTTAATGTAAAGGCAGAGGAAAATAAAGAGACGGATATAATTAATATATTATATAATAAAGGGTACATATCAGATGAACAGATTGATACCGCTAAAGTAGTTGAAATGTCCGGGCTAAATTCAGTTCAACTTTGTGAAGTGGATGAGGGAGAGACAGGAGAAATATTTGAAGGTGTAATGTTAAACTCATTACAGGACAATGAGGCAGAATCAGAAATATTAATTCCGTATGTTGAAAGTGCAGACGGAGAGCTTGTTACATTAAGTTCTTATGCGCGTGGTGTGGCAGACCCGCGAACCTTTGAAAAACAGATATCAGAGATAGATTTCTGTGTTGTTAAGATTAAGGTTAATTATGATTTTTATCCTCAGAATTGGAATGGTTGGGCTGACGCGTATTACAGACATGGGATATTGAACGTATCTGTTGAACATGATTCTGTAACAGCTAACAATTATATTAGTAATCTGGAAGTAAGATATATGTCAAGAGGTATGGAAATTGATCCTGATACACTTAATTGCAAGGGATTTAATAGCGTTCTAACTATGCTATCCCGTGCAAGTGTGGTAACGAATAATAGTTATACAGTGGTTTCAGCAACAAGACCATATTTTCTCAGGGATAGCAGTTCAATAGCAGATGGACCTTCATTTAGTGCAGTTGCATATAGTTTTACATATAAGGGAAAGTATTATGAACCTACATTATGTGTACTTCAGCAGGATAATGATAATCCTATGATAGATTTCTTTATGGGACTTAACTGGGAATTTTAGTTAACAACAATAATAGTCGAAGAGGTATATGTGATAAATATACCTTTTTGACTATATAATAAGAGTGGACAGAAATAACTTGTTGATATATAATAAAGACAAATAATAATCGTAAGGGGGAGTACAATATGAGAAAATTATGTCTGATACCGATAACATGTATGACAATACTTTCACTTGCTGCATGCTCAAAGGGAGCTGGCAGTCAGAACGGAAGCGGCGCAGAGCTGTCAACAGAAATGCAGCACAAGTATCTTGAGAGCTGCGATTGTCCGACTGATGCCAATGGGGTGAAGCAGCATGCCGGCAGCTGTGATGTGCCGGAGATATCCGACAAGGTGGAGCTTGTCGCGGACATGTACACGTCGAACATGATTACCAAGGATGGCTACGCGACCTATCAATATGTGATTACCGATGCGCAGTATTCGGGGTATTTTGATGACAGGAATCATATTAGTATCCTCGATGACTATGCGGGTCTGGCGGAGGAAGTGCTTGCGACTGTTGCGGCACAGGATAGCAGACCAAGGAATATGCTCTCCGGAATGTACCTAGGAGCGCAGAGGGGAACAACCCGCACGAAGGAGGGCATGAAGATACTTGCATTTAATGAGAATGATCCAAGACAGGTTGCAAGGGATGTCAAGGTCAAGGACATGAATTCCAAGAATATCCGCTGTCTTGTGCAGAATTATTTTATTGATACAGAAGGAAATGTTCTTTCGGACAAGATATCGGATGAATATTTTGATGGTAAGAAGTCAATCAAGCTTTCCGGCGAACAGCTTGAATGGGCTAAGGCAGCCGCAGATGACACGGTCAACATGGGTGACCTGACTTATGAGGAGTTTGTTGAAAAGTACAATGAATTGACCGCGGAGCAGCTAGAGGTGTGGAATGATATCTGGGGTGTGGAATATTAATCAAAAGGGATTGAAAAAAGTTAAAATCCCCACTTGACATTGGAATATATGAGTGTTATATTCTTTATAAATTTAACAGGCTAAACCGTTGAAGCGAAGGTAAAGGTAATTATGCTCCTACAGAGAGCCCACGTTGCTGAGAGTGGGTAGAACACAGGTTATCAAGTGGATCGCAGAGGGCACGGAACAAAGGCTTATATCGTGTGCAGCATAACAGAATGTACATATTGCCGAGTATTTCGTGACGTGCAGGCATACGTGAGTTGCCGGGGATATGACTGTATCCTGATAAGTGCACAGCGTGGCTGTGAAGCAAGGTGGTACCGCGGATTTGTAGATTCGTCCTTGGCAGAGAAGAGATTCTCTGCCAAGGACTTTTTTGTTATAGACGAAGGGAGAACACAATGAAAATTAACATTTCTTTGGATGAAGTTAAGAGAATAGCCGCAGAAGGTGATTATGACATTGTACCTATATGTTCGGAGCTGCTGTCGGATATCAAGACACCTGTTCAGGTTCTGCGAAGCCTTATGAATGTCTCAGAGCATTGTTATATGCTTGAGAGTGTTGAGGACAATGAACGATGGGGACGCTATTCATTCCTTGGGTTTGAACCTAAGTTTATCATAACCTGCAGTAACGGAAGGATGAGAGTCGGGGACGAAGAATTTCAGACATATGACCCGGATAGTCATATAAGAGAGGTGCTGTCAAGGTATAGGAGCCCGGTGATACAGGGGATGCCGACCTTCACAGGCGGGCTGGTCGGATATTTTTCCTACGATTATTTAAAATATTCGGAACCGACGTTAAGACTGGACGCGAAGGACACGGAGGGCTTTAAGGATGTTGACCTGATGCTGTTTGATAAGGTCATTGCCTTTGACAATTTAAAAAGCAGGATAATACTGATTGCAAATGTTCCGACCGCGGACATTGAGAACGGATATGTGCAGGCTGTGGCAGAGTTAGAGAGGATGGAGGAGCTTATAAGACATGGTGAGCCGGTAAAGGATACAGGAGGACACATGACAAGTGGGATTAAGCCCTTGTTTTCCAAGGAAGAATATTGCAGCATGGTGGAAAAGGCTAAGCACCATATATTCGAGGGCGATATTTTTCAGATAGTCCTGTCAAACCGTCTTGAGGCGGAGTATGAAGGAAGCCTCCTTAACACCTACAGAGTACTGAGGACACTGAACCCTTCGCCGTACATGTTCTATTTTTCGGGAACAGATGTGGAGGTCGCAGGAGCTTCGCCGGAGACACTTGTCAAGCTTGAAAACGGAGTGCTCCACACCTTTCCGCTTGCAGGGACAAGACCTAGAGGTAAGACGGCGGAGGAGGATGACAGACTTGAAAAGGAGCTTCTAGCCGACCCGAAGGAGCTTGCGGAGCACAATATGTTAGTCGACCTTGGAAGAAATGACCTTGGAAAGATAAGCAGGTTCGGGACGGTTGAGGTTGAGAAGTATCACTGTATAGAGAAGTATTCGCATGTAATGCATATCGGTTCGACGGTGAGAGGACAGATAAGGGAGGACAGGGATGCACTTGACGCGGTCGACGCGGTATTGCCTGCCGGAACCCTGTCAGGTGCGCCGAAGCTTCGTGCCTGCCAGATAATCAATGACCTTGAAAACAACAAGAGGGGCATATATGGCGGTGCGATAGGCTACATAGATTTCACCGGAAACCTTGACACCTGCATAGCGATACGAATTGCCTACAAGAAAAACGGAAAGGTTTTTGTAAGAAGCGGCGCGGGAATCGTTGCGGATTCGGTTCCTGAGAAGGAGTATCAGGAATGTATCAACAAGGCGGCTGCGGTTGTGAAGGCACTTGAGGCGGCGCAGAGTATAGATGAATGATGGTGTTAAATCAGATACAATTACCTTTTCTTAGAACAATGACAGATAAGGTTTATATCTGATAAAAAATAGTACGGAATGTTAAAAATATGCAGTTAAAAATACAAACAGAGTTCTAAAAAGGAGGTCAGAAATGATTTTACTGATAGATAATTATGACAGCTTTTCATATAATCTGTATCAGCTTGTCGGGAGCATTGAGCCTGATATCAAGGTTATAAGAAATGACGCGATGACAGTCGGTGACATTGAGAAAATGGACCCGGATGGAATTATCATTTCACCGGGACCGGGAAGACCTGAGGATTCAGGAATCTGCCCGGAGGTGATAAGAAAGCTTGGAAGCAGATTTCCGATACTTGGTGTGTGCCTTGGACATCAGGCAATATGCATGACCTACGGGGCAACGGTGTCATACGCTAAGGAGCTTATGCATGGCAAGCAGTCGGACACGACGCTTGATACGGACTGTGAGCTTTTTAACGGCTGTTCAAGGATTACGCCGGTGGCGCGTTATCATTCGCTTGCAGCGGTTGAGGAGACTATGCCGGAATGTCTGTCGGTGACGGCGCGCACAGCGGACGGTGAAATTATGGCGGTGAAGCACATGGAATATCCGGTCTACGGAGTACAGTTTCACCCGGAGTCGATTATGACGCCGGAGGGGAAGCTGATGTTGAGGAATTTCATTGAGCTGGCGGGAAGGAAGCAGGCAGAAGCCTAAATATAAGAGGTATAAGAAGGGGAAGAAAAGGCAGGAGTTTAAAATATAACAAAGGCAGTGGGAAAAAAATAAGTTTTAATAATTTGGAAGGTTTTAGATATAAAAAGCTGCCTTGTTAAAATGAAATATCAATTGAAGGAAATAAGATTACCACTATAAAAGGCTGGATAAGCATAGAAAATAATTTGTATTTAAAGTAATTATATAAGAAAGCGGGGATTCAGGCATGATTAAGGAAGCTATTGTAAAGATTGTAGAAAAAGGTGATTTGACCTACGATGAGGCATATCAGGTGATGAATGAGATTATGAACGGTGAGACAACACAGACACAGAATGCGGCATTTCTTGCAGCACTGTCCACAAAGAGCACCAAGGCTGAGACGATAGATGAGATTTCGGGCTGTGCGGCAGCTATGAGAGAGCATGCCATCAAGGTTGAACATGAGGGTGATGTGCTTGAGATTGTCGGAACGGGCGGCGATGGCGCACACAGCTTCAATATTTCCACAACGGCAGCCATGGTGATTGCCGCGGCTGGAGTGAAGGTGGCAAAGCACGGCAACCGCGCGGCTTCATCTAAGAGCGGAACAGCGGATTGTCTTGAGGCGCTTGGCGTCAACATAAATCTTGAGCCGGAGCAGTGCAGAAAGCTCCTTGACACTGTAGGAATCTGCTTCCTTTTTGCACAGAAATATCACACCTCGATGAAGTATGTCGGCGCTGTCAGAAGGGAGCTTGGAATAAGAACCGTATTTAACATACTTGGACCGCTCACCAACCCGGCGCACCCGACATTCCAGGTGCTTGGTGTGTATGATGAGTCGCTTGTAGAGCCGCTTGCACAGGTGCTTATGGAGCTTGGCGTGAAGAAGGGTGTTGTCGTATACGGTATGGATAAGCTTGATGAGATTTCAATAAGTGCACCGACCAAGGTATGTGATTTCGAGAACGGAAGATATAGAACCTACATGATAAAGCCGGAGAATTTCGGATTTAAGACAGTCGATAAGTCTGAGATTGTCGGTGGAACACCGCAGGAGAATGCAAAGCTTACGGAGGGGATACTTGACGGAAGCATAAAGGGAGCTAAGAGGGAGATTGTACAGTTAAACGCAGGTGCAGGACTTTTTGTTGCAGGAAAGACAGCTACACTTGCAGACGGGGTAAAGCTTGCCGGTGAGATTATCGATTCCGGTGCAGCCCTTGACAAACTCAACGAACTTAAGAAAGCGTCACAGGAAGTATGAGCACAATACTTGATACAATAGCTGAGTACACGCAGCACCGCATAGAAGAGGAAAAAAAGAATATCTCCACACAGGCTATGAGGCGGCAGGCGGAGGAGATATATAGGCAGGAGAGTGCTGCCGGGAATGACATGCAGAACGAAAATGATGTAAATGATGTGATGTACGGCAAACAAGCCATTGCAGAGCATTTTTCATTTGAAAGGAAGCTTGCCCGCCCGGAAATCACGTTTATATGTGAGTGCAAGAAGGCTTCACCGTCGAAGGGACTTATCGCACCGGATTTTCCATATCTTGACATAGCAAGAGAATATGAAGCAGCCGGAGCAGGGGCAATATCAGTTCTCACAGAGCCTAGGTGGTTTTTGGGAAGCAATGATTATCTGCGTGAGATAGCCGCCGATGTAAATATTCCGTGTCTCAGAAAGGACTTCACGGTCGATGAGTACATGATATATCAGGCTAAGACGCTTGGAGCTTCGGCAGTCCTGCTTATATGCGCGATAACGGAGACGGCAAGACTTAAGGAATACATAGCTATAGCGGACAGCTTGGGACTGTCGGCACTGGTCGAGGCACATGATGGACATGAGATTGAGGCGGCGCTTGACGCAGGCGCAAGAATAATCGGTGTGAACAACAGAAACCTCAAGGACTTTACCGTTGATATACATAACAGCGAAAGGCTCAGAAAACTTGTTCCGGATAATGTAATGTTCATAGCCGAGAGCGGAATCAGGACCGCGGCGGACATAGACATACTAAGAGCCGCCAATGTCAATGGCGTGCTTATAGGCGAGACACTAATGCTGTCAAATGACAAAAAGGGCATGCTTGCCAGGTTGGGACACAGGGACCAGACCCCTGTCCCACAATCTGGGACAGGGGTCTGGTCCGTGTCCCAAGGGAGGTAGTGATATTGTCGAAGATAAAGATATGCGGTCTTAGGCGCGAATGTGATATAGAATATGCGAATAGGTTAATGCCGGACTATATCGGATATGTTTTCTGGCAAAGGAGCAGAAGATATGTCACAGCAGAGCAGGCGGCAGGGCTTACGGCTAAGCTTGACAGGGACATAACACCGGTCGGCGTGTTTGTCGATGAGGAGCCGCAGAGGGTGGCTCAGCTTGTAAGCGGAGGCGCGATAAGAGTGATACAGCTTCACGGACATGAGGATGAAGCGTATCTTGAGCGGATAAGATGCATGACGGATGCACCTGTCATCAAGGCCTTTAAGATAAGAAGCGGACAGGATATAGAGCTTGCGAACTCATATCCGGCGGATTTTATCCTGCTTGACAATGGCTGCGGCACAGGACAGACCTTTGACTGGCAGCTCATTTTGGGGATGAAAAGACCATTTTTCCTTGCAGGTGGCCTGACCATTAACAATGTATCTGATGCGATAGAAAAATATCAGCCCTACGCAGTCGATATCAGCTCCGGCGTGGAGACGGATGGCTATAAGGATTGCGGTAAAATGCAGCAGTTCGTGGAGAAATGCAGATGGCACAATACATAGACATAATGATTTTTGCAATTCCATTATAATATTTCAATAGATAAGGAGAACACACATGGCAGATTCACATGACAGCTTCTACACAGGAAGTACAGGAAACGGAAGGTTCGGCCAGCACGGCGGACAGTACATTCCGGAAACACTTATGAATGCGGTTATAGAGCTTGAGAAGGCATACAATCACTATAAGGCTGACCCTGAATTTAACAATGAGTTGAACACACTTTTAAATGAGTATGCGAACCGCCCAAGCCGCCTTTATTTTGCAAAGAAGATGACCGAGGACTTAGGCGGGGCGAAGATTTATCTTAAGAGGGAGGATTTAAACCATACCGGGGCACATAAGATCAACAATGTGCTTGGACAGGCGCTTCTTGCAAAAAAGATGGGAAAGACAAGGCTCATCGCTGAGACAGGAGCAGGCCAGCACGGAGTTGCGACTGCAACGGCAGCAGCTCTCATGGGAATGGAATGTGTTGTGTTCATGGGCGAGGAGGACACCAAAAGACAGGCACTCAATGTATACAGAATGAGGCTTTTAGGCGCTGAGGTCATCCCGGTAAAGTCTGGAACGGCTACACTCAAGGACGCAGTATCAGAGGCTATGCGTGAGTGGACGAACAGAATAGACGATACGCATTACTGCCTCGGTTCGGTTATGGGACCTCATCCGTTCCCTACGATTGTCCGCGATTTCCAGGCGGTCATATCAAAGGAAATCAAGGAGCAGCTCATGGAGAAGGAGGGCAGGCTTCCGGATGCGGTTATAGCCTGTGTCGGCGGTGGCTCCAATGCAATAGGGACATTTTACAATTTTATTAATGACAAGAGCGTGAGGCTTATAGGCTGTGAGGCAGCAGGAAGAGGAATCGACACCTTCGAGACGGCGGCGACGGTAAATACCGGAAGGGAAGGCATTTTCCACGGAATGAAGTCATATTTCTGCCAGGACAAATATGGACAGATTGCCCCGGTTTACTCTATTTCAGCCGGGCTTGACTATCCTGGAATAGGACCTGAGCACGCATATCTTCACGATATAGGAAGGGCGGAGTACGTTCCTGTCACGGATGACGAGGCGGTTGACGCGTTCGAGTATCTGTCTAAGATGGAGGGAATCATCCCTGCAATCGAGTCGGCACATGCGGTTGCCTACGCTAAGAAGCTTGCACCGACAATGGATAAGAACCAGATAATGGTCATAACGATTTCAGGCAGAGGAGACAAGGACTGTGCGGCAATTGCACGCTACAGAGGGGAGGATATCAATGAGTAGATTAAAGGAAGCATTTAAGGACGGCAAGGCATTTATACCATTTATAACCTGCGGGGATCCCGACCTTGAAACCACGGCGGCGATAGTTAAACAGATGAGCGCAAACGGAGCGGACATAATAGAGCTTGGAATACCTTTTTCAGACCCTACGGCTGAGGGACCGGTCATTCAGGAGGCGAATATACGCGCGCTTGCGGGCGGAGTGACCACCGACAAGATTTTTGATTTCGTGAGGGAGATAAGGAAGGAAGTGAGCATACCTATGGTGTTTATGACCTATGCAAATGTTGTATTTTCCTACGGCAGTGAGAAATTTATCTCCATCTGTAAGGAAATCGGAATCGACGGACTTATTCTGCCCGATATTCCATACGAGGAGAAAAATGAGTTCCTTCCTATCTGTAAAAAATATGATGTAGACCTCATTTCACTCATAGCGCCTACATCGCATGAACGTGCGGCGATGATTGCGCGCGAGGCGGACGGATTCATTTACCTTGTGTCATCGCTTGGCGTCACAGGCGTGCGCTCTGAGATTACAACAAATATCGGCGAGATTGTCGATATGATTAAGAAAAACACGGACATACCATGTGCGGTAGGCTTCGGAATATCCACACCTGAGCAGGCGGCGCAGATGGCGGCAGTCTCCGACGGAGTCATTGTAGGAAGCGCCATAGTAAAGCTTGCAGCCCGGTACGGAAAGGACGCACCGAAGTACATCGGTGAGTATGTAAGGAGCATGAAGAAAGCGATAGGTTAGTGGGACACATGGTGTCAGACCCCTGTCCCAGCTTTTGGGACAGGGGTCTGACACCAGTGTCCCATTTTGTAACAATAGCGAAATATCCGTAACAATCCTGTAACTAAAATTAATATTTTTGTAACCAAATGTAAGGATTTTGTAACCACTGATGTGCAGTTAAGTGCTAACATAGTGTGCATAGAGGTGAGTTTTACAAATATACATAAGACATACGTGGGAGGTTACAAAATGGTGAAAAAAACAACATTGGCACTTGGTGCGCTGGCAGTGACAGTCCTTATGACTGCGTGCGGAAGGGCAGACGGAAGCGGGAATACGGCGGCGCAGGAACCGACGGAGAGCATTATGCAGACCGATATTGCACAGTCCGGGACGGAAAATGGCAGTAGTGGGACAACAGAAATTACAGGAAACACACAAAACTCAACCGGTGAAGCGGCAAGCGAAGCTCCCGGCAGGATACCGGATAAGCCGTCGGAGGAGCTTACCTGCCCGCTGATTGGCGGTCAGTACGGACAGGACATAGAACACAGCGCGGACTACAGATATAATGAGAATACCAACAGTTGGGATGAGATATACACTGTCGGCGATGTGAGCCTTGTGTACAGCGTGGCAGAAAATAAGCTCACTATTGAGTATGATGGCAGGACAGATGAGGTTGCGTGGGCGATACAGCATTTTGGCGGCGGAGTCGGAATGAGCATAGGGCTTGTCGATATGACAAGGGACGGCAGTGAGGAGCTTATTTTAGAGGCGCATGACAGGGAGCTTGGATTGTACTTTGTGTATGATTTGAAAAATGAAAAGGATTTGTCGCCATATTACTGCACAGATGCGTCAAATATTTTCAGTGCGTATCTGAAGGAGGAGTATGCCGCGCAGCTTAAGAAGGAGGTAAACGAAGGCTTTACAGCTATCGGAAAGGACAGTGTATTTGCTGATGTGAATGGCGATGAAAAATTAGTTTATTTCGGTCTCAGAAGCAATGCCGATGGTGTTGAAATGTTCGAGAATGTGGTCACGGAAAAGAGACTGTGCTATCACTGGTACAGTCAGGACGCGGAGGGAACATACTGGAATGTTGATTTTGATTTCAGCTTTGATGAGAGTGGATGTCATATAGGAAACATACTCACAGTTAACAGGGAAGTCATAAATGCCGTGCCGGAACCGGTAAAGCAGGCTCTTGCAGGCACGAAAGAGGTTATATATAGGGGAGAAGCCTTAGAGAATGTGGACGCTCTGGATGACATGCAGTATGAGCGGACCGGAAGGAGAATACAGGCGGAGAGCTTCAGCGTGCTTGACTTTGATGGGGATGGTCTTAACGAGGTGGCAGTCATCGCTGAGAAGTGCTACATATTCCATACAGATGGCGATAAGGTCTATGTGTATGATATCAATTACAGAGCATTTTTAGACCTAAAGACGGATGCTACATGGAATGGCTCCGGCGGTGCCTCGAACTGGTATTATGTGGAATTTACAGGCTTTACAGACACGGAAATGCTCTACAATACCTATCTTCATATATATGAGGATACATACTGGGACGGAGATTATTACTCCGGGAACGCCAAGCAGCTCACCAAGGAGGAGGCGGATGCAATCATATCATCAGGCTCCGATGTGATGGCTAAGAGGTATAAATATTCTGAAAATTATTTCAAGCAGTGAATCGCTGGGACAGGGGTCTGACACCAGTGTCCCAACCGGAAGTCAGGAAACATCGGAAGCCGGAAGCCAGCCGTGGGACACTGGTGTCAGACCCCTGTCCCAGCCAACCACAAAAATGAAACCGAAAACCCGGTTTCATTTTGTGGTTTTTACATAGATTTTACATTTATTACATATAACCATGATAGCTGATTACGCAGATTTTACTTATACTAATCTGGGACAGGGACCTGACCCCTGTCCCAGATTTCTTTTACGCGGATTTTACATTCGGATGATTGGGGATTTTACACAGGGGTAGTAGACTGCTGATTGTAAACGAGAGGTGAAGCAATGATACGTACAGCTTACACAGCTGCGTTTATGAAAAAGAAAAGAAAAAAGTGTGAAAAAGAATGTAAGCCGTGTTGCGGCTGGAAAGAGGCAGAGAAATGAAGAAGAATTTATTTAGGAAGTGTGCAGCAATGGTTGCATGTGCTGCTATGTCGATGATGATGGTTACAGGCTGTAACAGCAATACAGCAGGAAATAATGCAACAGACGGAACAACAACAGGTTCAAATGCAGCATCAACACAGCAGACAGAGCAGGAGACGACAAAGACTGCTGAAGCTGATAAGAAGCTTTCCGGTACAATCTCACTTGCAGGTTCAACATCAATGCAGAAGCTTGCGGATTCACTTGCAGAGACCTTCATGGAGACTAACAGCGGCGTGACAGTTACGGTTGAATATTCAGGTTCATCGGCAGGCATCGAGTCACTTCTTAACGGAAGCTGCGATATAGGTGATGCTTCAAGAAACTTAAAGGACAGCGAGAAGTCCGGCGGAGCTGTTGAGAACATCGTGGCAATCGATGGTATAGCCGTTATCGTTGACAAGAATAATACTGTTGCAGGTCTTACAAAGCAGCAGCTCTCAGACATCTATACAGGCGCTGTAACCAACTGGAGTGAGGTTGGCGGAAGCGATACTCCGATTGTTGTCGTAGGCCGTGAGGCAGGTTCAGGTACAAGAGGAGCATTCGAGGAAATCTTAAAGGTTGAGGATGCATGTAAGTACGCTGTAGAGTGCGATTCAACAGGTGCAGCTATGGCTAAGGTTGCTTCGACAGAGGGCGCAATCGGTTATGTATCACTTGATGTACTTGATGATTCCGTAAATGCACTTAACCTTGATGATGTAGCTCCTACATCGGACAACATTGTTGCAGGTACATATTTCCTTTGCAGACCGTTTGTTATGGCTACCAAGGGTGAGATAAGTGAGCAGAATGAGCTCGTTCAGGCATTCTTCGATTTCCTCAAGTCCGATGAAGGAAAGGCAGTAGTAAAGGCAGTCGGACTTATCACAGTAGACTAATAGAAATATTGGAAAATACATAAGAACGCTTCTACTTAAAAAGGTTATCACAAAAAGCAGTTAAAAAGCCTTCGTTGTAATAACCTGAAATTAAAAAAATTTTGGCGGCATGAGTGTGGTGCTAAGCATTACACCTTTGCCGCTAAGTGTCTATTTCTTATGTGGTATATCTGCCATATAGTGGCTGGGAAATGAGGTAAATATGAAAGCTGAAGTGATAAACTGTCCGAATCCGGAGATTGAGATTGCTGCAGAGCCGGCAGCAGGTAAGAAAACAGATAGGGATGTACCGGTAAATACTGATAAAAGAAATGATAATGCGTTAAAAATGACTGAAAATAAGTTTGAAAAGAGCAATTTTCAGAGTGACGCACAGATAAATATTTTTAAAGGAAAAATAACAAAAAACCTCATAGAGGTTATCGCGAAGGTCATCTTCACAATATTTGCCTTTGTGGCTGTGGCGGCGGTAATTTCCATCACGGTATATATGTTCATAAAAGGTCTTCCGGCTCTTGGGGAGGTCGGAATTGCACAAATCCTGTTTGGCACGGTGTGGGCGCCTACAGCGGCGGAGCCACATTTTGGAATATTGTATGTCATCTTAACCTCGCTTGTGGGTACAGCGATGGCGATAGTTATTGGAGTTCCGATAGGACTTTTGACAGCGGTTTTCCTCGCGGAGGTAGCGCCACAGAAGCTGTCTAAGGTGGTTAAGCCGGCAATCGAACTGCTTGCAGGTATTCCGTCAATTGTCTATGGACTTATAGGAATCATGGTATTAAATCCTCTTATGTTCAAGCTTGAGAAAATAATATTTGCCGGTAGTAAGACACATCAGTTTACGGGTGGCTCGAATCTTATATCAGCGGTTCTGGTGCTCGCGGTGATGATACTTCCGACAGTTATAAATATAAGTGAGTCTTCGCTTCGTGCGGTTCCGAAGCACTACAAGGCGGCTTCGCTAGCGATGGGAGCCACACATATCCAGACTATATTCAAGGTTATTATTCCTGCGGCTAAGTCGGGAATATTGACAGCGATAGTACTTGGAATCGGACGCGCGATAGGTGAGGCAATGGCAATCACGCTGGTTGCCGGAAGTGCCGTGAATGTGCCGCTTCCGTTCAATTCGGTACGTTTCCTCACGACGGCGATAGTCAGTGAGATGGCGTATTCGGCGGATACACACAGAAGGGTGCTCTTCACAATCGGACTTGTACTTTTCGTATTTATCATGATTATCAATCTGGTTCTGAACCGTATGATGAAGAAGGGGGAAAAGGCAGATGGCTGATTCAATTCTTGTAAAGAAAAAGCGTCCGTTTGACAATGTGGCATACGCGCTTATATACCTGTCGGCATTGATATCCGTGGGAATCCTTGTCGGAATAATCATCTATGTTACAATAAAAGGCTTAAGCAATGTAAACTGGACTTTTCTCACCACAGAGAGAAGCGCATTGAAAGGAACAACCGGTATTGCTGGAAATATTGTGAACACACTCTACATAGTGGTTGTCACGATAGTCATTGCCACACCTATCGGTGTTGGCTCAGCCATATACCTGAATGAGTATGCCAGGCCGGGAAAGCTTGTAAAGATAATTGAGTTCACAACGGAGACACTTGCGGGAATACCTTCAATCATATTCGGTATGTTCGGACTGGTGCTCTTCAATCAGGCTTTCCACCTTGGATATTCGCTCCTCACCGGAGCGCTCACACTCACACTCATGGTGCTTCCGCTCATAACAAGAAATACGCAGGAGGCTCTAAAGACGGTTCCTAAGAGCTACCGCGACGGAGCGCTTGGAATGGGTGCAGGCAAATGGCACATGATAAGAACCATCATTCTGCCCTCGGCAATGCCCGGAATAATCACCGGAATTATCCTTGCGATAGGAAGAATCGTCGGCGAGTCGGCGGCGCTCCTGTTCACTGCGGGTTCAGCCTACAAGCTTCCGAAGAGCCTTATGGCATTCTTCATGAAAATCAGGGAGGCGGGCGGTACTCTCACAATAGAGATGTACTTCCGTATGTCGGACGGAAAATACGGTCAGGCATTCGGAATCGGTCTGGTGCTCCTTGTGGTTGTGCTTGGCATTAATTTTATCGCAAAATGGCTTGCGGCACGATTCGATGTGAACAGGAAAGGATAGGTACATATAAATGGATGAAAAAAAGAATTTACCGGAAAATATTTTGGATATAAAGAAGCTTGATTTGTGGTACGGTGAGAATCATGCACTCAAGAATGTCAATATGGAGATAAAAAGAAACGCAATCACAGCGTTCATCGGACCCTCCGGCTGCGGAAAATCGACATTTTTAAAGACCCTGAACAGGATGAATGACCTTGTGCCGGGAGTGCGTATTGAGGGGCAGGTGCTTCTTGACGGTGTGGATATCTATGACCCGAAGGTTGACACCTCAATGCTCCGGAAAAAAATCGGCATGGTATTCCAGCAGCCTAACCCATTTCCTATGAGCATATATGATAATGTGGCTTACGGACCGAGAATACATGGAATAAAGAATAAAGTCAAGCTTGACCAGATTGTCGAGGAGAGCCTGAAGGGTGCGGCTATATTCGATGAGGTAAAAGACAGACTTAAGAAGTCAGCACTTGGTCTTTCAGGCGGTCAGCAGCAGCGTCTTTGCATCGCGCGTGCACTTGCGGTTTCGCCGGAGGTGCTTCTCATGGATGAGCCGACCAGCGCCCTTGACCCTATATCGACACTCAAGGTTGAGGAGCTTATGGAGGAGCTTAAGAAAAAATATACCGTTGTTGTTGTGACACATAACATGCAGCAGGCGGCAAGAGTATCCGATGATACAGCATTTTTCCTCGTCGGAGAGGTGATTGAGAAGGACAGCACGGACAATATATTCTCGCAGCCGAAGGATAAGAGGACGGAGGACTATATTACCGGAAGATTCGGGTGATGATGACACGGACGTTTTAAATTTTTTCTATATTACCGCCGGGCACGTTCTCGCTGCATTTTGCCTCGCAGCGGCACATAAACGGTTGAAATACAGCCGATAAATGCCGGCTGGCAAAAAGCACCCGGCTTGCAATATAGAAAAATTTAAAACTGTTTCGTGAAATGCTCAAATTATCAAATAGATGATTGCTGTACTTATTTTTTAAATTGCGCCATGTTTAAAATAATAGAATGTTAAATATCCAATATTATATATGGGAGGATAGTAAGATGAGAAGCAGATTTGACAAGGAGTTGGCACAGCTTAACAGTGAGCTCATCAATATGGGGACGCTTATTGAGGAAGCTATACAGAATGCTGTTGGTGCGCTTGTGAACCAGAATGTGGAGCAGGCACACAGGGCGGTTGATTTCGATGTAGATGTCGACCAGAAGGAGAAGGACATAGAGAATATATGCTATAAGCTTCTTCTTCACCAGCAGCCGGTGGCAGGTGATTTAAGACTTATCACGGCAGCGCTGAAGATGGTGAGCGATATGGAGAGAATCGGCGATCAGGCAGCGGATATTTCGGAGCTGACGATAGCTATGTCACAGAAGCCTTATATAAAGAACCTTGAGCATATCCGTTCGATGGCAAAAGAGACAATGATAATGGTCATCGACAGCCTTCAGGCGTTCGTCGACAGGGATTTAGACAAGGCACATGCTGTTATTGAACATGATGATGTTGTCGATGACTTGTTTATGACGGTAAAAAAAGAGATTATAGAGATTATACATAACAGTCCTGATGATGGCGACCAGGCGACAGACCTTCTCATGGTTGCAAAGTATTTTGAAAGAATCGGTGACCATGCGACCAACATCGCAGAGTGGGTAATTTTTTCGATAACCGGTGAGAGGTGAGCAATACAGGTTTATGCCAAGGGTTCATAAGCTTTATCATGTATTTGATAAATGCTTTTGGACTTTTGGCTATTGCATTATGCGTTACGGCATGATATATAAGATTTAATAGGTGCCGACGGATTTATGTTTTTTATACCTGATGGACGGCGCTGTAGGTGTGCTGCTCGTTCGGTTAGAGTGCTGGATGTTGTGTTTGTTATATCTGATGGACGGCACCGTAGGTGAGCTGCTGCCCGGGACAGCGTGAAAATCTTTAATTTTTTTATGAAATTCCGGCAGACGGGTACTTATACCGTAATTGTAAAAAATAACTAAAAACTTTTATATTTTTCAGTAAAAATTATTTCAGAAAAAAGGAGGCAGGAATGGATATTTTCAGTGTTTTGAATATGCTTGGAGGACTCGCGCTCTTCCTATATGGCATGAATGCAATGGGGGACGGACTCGCCAAGGTGTCGGGGGGCAGGCTTGAGAGCGTGCTTGAGAAGCTTACAAAGAAAAGAATAATGGCTGTGCTTCTGGGAGCTGCGGTTACTGCTGTAATCCAGTCCTCTTCGGCTACCACTGTAATGGTAGTCGGATTTGTCAATTCCGGCATTATGAAGCTTGGCCAGGCGATTGGAATTATTATGGGTGCGAACATTGGTACCACCATCACGTCATGGATACTTGCACTCACAGGAATACAAAGTGACAATATTTTTGTATCGCTGTTGAAGCCGAGTTCGTTTTCGCCCATACTTGCGGTTATAGGCGCGACCTTCATATTATTTTCCAAGAAGGACAGGAAAAGGGATATAGGAACTATTTTAGTCGGCTTTGCAATACTCATGTTCGGAATGGAGACGATGAGCGCAGCAGTTAAGCCGCTTGCGGATGTTCCGCAGTTCACCAATATGTTCACCATGTTCACCAACCCTGTGCTTGGCATGATTGTAGGAGCGGTGCTGACAGCGGTAATCCAGAGCTCATCGGCTTCCGTCGGTATACTGCAGGCACTCTGTGCAACCGGCGGGGTCACGATGGCGTCGGCAATTCCTATTATAATGGGTCAGAATATCGGTACCTGCGTGACGTCACTCATATCCGCGATGGGAGCGAGCAAGAATGCGAAGCGTGCGGCACTGGTACACTTTTATTTTAATCTTATCGGAACAATTATTTTCATGGTGGTATTTTACACTCTGAATGCATTCTTACACTTTGAAATACTTAATATGACAGCGAACGCATGGCTTATCGCACTTGTCCACTCATGCTTTAACATAGCCGCGACAATCATATTCCTTCCGTTCGGCGATTTCCTTGCAAAGCTTGCCTGTCTCACAATCAAGGATAAGGATGAAGTGCAGGAAAAGGCGGAAGCAGGTTCCGTCGAGAAGGATATACAGGTGCTTGACCCTCGTTTCCTCGAGTCCCCTGCGTTCGCAGTGCAGCAGTGTAAAAATGTTGCGGTAAAGATGGCTGATGTGGCAAGGGATGGCTTGTTCCTGTCTATGGAGCTTCTTGAAAGCTATGATGAGGACAAGGCACAGAGGGTACTTCACTATGAGGATATCGTCGACAAGTACGAGGATGAGCTTGGAACCTATCTGGTAAAGCTCAATGGAAAAGACCTCACGAAGAAGGACAGCCAGACAGTGTCAATGCTCCTTCATGTGATTGGAGACTTTGAAAGAATATCCGACCACGCCGTGAACATCAAGGAGGCTGCCGAGGAGATGAGAGACAAGAAGCTTCATTTTTCCGAGAAGGCTGCGACTGAGCTTAATGTCTACACGACTGCGATACATGAGATCGTGAATATGGCATTTGATGCCTTTACCACGGAGAATGTGGAGGCGGCGGGCAATGTCGAGCCGCTTGAGGAGGTCATGGACTATCTCAAGGCGGAGCTGAAGGACAGACATGTAAGGAGGCTTAGAAAGGGCAAATGTACAATTGAGCTGGGCTTCGTGCTCACCGACCTTATAACCAACTATGAGAGAGTTGCCGACCACTGCTCGAATATTGCAGTCTGCCTGATACAGGTGGTGGGAAATGACGGCTTCGATACACATGAGTATCTTGACAATGTGAAGAGCAAAGACAATGAGGAATTCAGGATTAAGGTACATTGGTATAAGGAGAAGTATGAGCTGCCGTAGGATGGAAAAGTAAAGCGGACATTCGCAATCCGCTTTCGCTACTTGCTCATGAACGCAGTCGCTTTGCGAACTGTCAGTGGGAGCTTTTAACTCCCACTGACATAAGCATCCCCCTTACCCACCGTTTAGTGCTCTACACACTTGAAGCGGGGGATTGCTTATTCTGCGTTCAATTTATTGAAGTACCGGAAATATATGGCAATGTGTGCGGTGATAAAAATTGCTTCAGTCTAAAAGTGACAAAAATTCCGAGAAAGGCAGAGAAAGCAAGGAATTTCTTGAAAGACAAGGCTTTTTCTCAGTCTAAATGTGACCAAAATTCCGACAAGGGCAGAGAAAACATGAGAATTCTTGAAAAAACAGTGCTTTTTCTCAGTCTAAAAGTGACAAAAATTCTAGGAAAGGCAGAGAAAACATGGAATTTCTTGAAAGACAAGGCTTTTTATCAGTCCAAGTGTGACAAAAATTCCGATAAGGGCAGAGAAAACATGAAAGAAGGTAAAGAACATGGCATTGATATATATAGTTGAAGATGACGACAACATAAGGGAGATTGAGAGCATAGCCCTCAGCAACAGCGGGCATGATGTGAGCGGGTTTGCATGCGGCAAGGATTTTAAGAAGGAGCTTGCAAAGAGAAAGCCGGACTTGATTTTACTGGATATCATGCTTCCGGATGAGGATGGCATAGAGATATTGAAGAAGCTGCGCGCTTCCGGCGAGACGAAGAAGATTCCGGTTATCCTTGTCACTGCGAAGTCAACCGAGCTTGACAAGGTGAAGGGACTTGATATCGGAGCGGATGACTATATAACCAAGCCATTCGGGGTTATGGAGCTGATATCGAGGGTGAGAGCGCTGATAAGAAGAAGCATGGACACCGGAGCTGACAAAAGTATCCGCGTCGGAAATATATTTCTTGACAGTGATAGACATATCGTGTATGTGGATGATGAACCTAAGGAGCTGACCTTCAAGGAGTATGAGCTGCTCCGCTGTCTTATGAACAACAGCGGCGTTGCCATGCACCGTGACAGAATAATGGAGCTGGTGTGGGGCGTGGATTTCGAGGGTGAGTCGAGAACCCTTGACATGCACATCAAGACGCTGAGGCAGAAGCTTGGAAATGCGGGTGCTATGATTAAGACAGTCCGCAATGTGGGGTATGTATTAGAGCCATGAAAGAGAAGATATTAAGCCAGTTTTTGAGGATGACATTGTTCGCCATTGTGGTGACACTCTTTATGTCGGTTATGGTGTTCTATGAGCTTTTCAAAAAGCAGGTTTTTGATGATTTGAAAACCGACGCGGAGTTTGCAAGATATTTGATAAATGATTTTTCTGGTGAGGATGAGTTCGATGTACGTGTCACCTGGATAGCCGGCGACGGAAGCGTGCTCTATGACAATGAGGCAGGTTCGCTTGAGAATCACTCAGACAGACCGGAGTATATTGAAGCGCTTAAGACCGGCGAGGGCAGATGTGTGCGGAATTCGGACACACTTTCGAGAAGAATTTTCTACTATGCGATGAAGCTTGAGGACGGCTCAGTCATCCGTATCGCCAAGGAAGCGAACAGTATATGGACCATATTCATGTCCGCAATTCCTATAATCATCGGTCTGTCGCTTATCCTGTATGTGATGTGCTTCTTCCTGTCAAAGCACCTTACAAAGCGCATGGTAAAGCCTATAGAGGAGCTTGTAAACAACAGCGCGAATCCATCACTTGTGCCGGAGTACAAGGAGCTGATACCATTTGTCGGTGCGCTGAAGGAGCAGCGTGAGGATATTTTAAGAAGCGCCACAATGCGGCAGGAGTTCACCGCGAATGTATCGCATGAGCTGAAGACACCTCTCACCGCGATATCAGGCTACGCCGAGCTGATAGAGAACGGCATGGTAAAGGGTGATGACAGTGTGCGCTTCGCTGGGGAAATAAAAAAGAATTCCACGAGACTTCTCTCCCTCATAAATGACATAATAAACCTGTCGGAGCTTGATGATGGCGTGAAGTTAAATCTTGAGAGGATGGACTTATATGAGGCGGCGAAGAACTGCGTGAAGAACCTTGAAGTCGCTGCCGCGAAGAACAATGTGAAGCTGATGCTCCTTGGAACCTCTTCCTATATAAACGCTGACAAGTCCATGATGGATGAGGTGCTCTACAACCTGTGTGACAACGCTATCCGCTACAATAACAAGGATAAGGGCGGAAATGTGATTGTCGATGTCAGCAGTACCCTCGACGGCAAGGTGAAGCTCACCGTCAAGGATGACGGAATAGGCATAGGAAAGGAACACCAGGAGCGCATATTTGAGCGCTTCTACCGCGTCGACAAGAGCCGTTCAAGAGAGAGCGGCGGAACCGGGCTTGGACTTGCCATAGTCAAGCATATCCTCACCAGCCACGGCGCACAGCTTGAGCTTGAGAGCGAGCTTGGAAAGGGGACATGTATCACGGTCACGTTTGAGGGGGCGAAGTAGCGCTTATTTCTTCTTCCTATACTGATTCGGACTGAACCCCGTAATCTCCTTGAACTGCCGGTTAAAGTGCTCCACATTCTCATAGCCGCAGCTCTCCGCGATGTGCGCGACAGAGTCGGGGGTCATGGTGAGTAGGTAGCAGGCACGCTCAATTCGGCTTCTTATTATATCCTGAATTACCGGGACGCCGAACAGCTCCTTATAAATATGTTGGAAATATGATACACTCAGGGAGGCATCTTCAGCCAGCTCACTCACCGTCTTTTTGGGTGAGTGCTGGCTGTAGATGCCGTTTCTTATTTCATGGAAAAGTGGTCTGTGAACCTTCAGCTTGTCAGAAAGCTGTGTCTCAAGGTGGTAGGCGTCGCTATATTTGTACAGTATGGTTCTAAGCTTCGCGTCAAGAATCTCCTCATGGTGCGAGCCGGTCTGGTGGAACTCCTGCCTTAGGTCGCGGATGAGCTGGCTTAGCTCCGTGTAGTCGGACAGAAGCGTGAGTCGGTTGAATGGGACGTCGAGGCTTAGCATGAAATCACTTATTGAATTATCTATATAATTATCTGCATTGCCGGCGGTAGCAGCATTACTGTTGCTTGAGTTGTCTGTGTCGGCATTTGAACTATTATTGGAAGAATTTCTATTTATATCCTTGCGGATATTGTCATTCGAATCCTTGCATGTATTCTTATTTTTGAATGTAGTCTTATCCTTTCGTGTATTCTCATCCTTGCATGTATTCTCATCTGGAACATCGTCAAAGCTTATCCAGTCATTCACATATTCATTGTCATTGTAGTAATAAATAGGCGCATCCTTTGTGTATATTATAAAGGCGGGTGTGTTCACGTACTGTCTTATCAGCCCAGGGTGCCTTGCATTCCTGTCGAATGGCAGGTTGCCCTTTAGAAGTTCATCGGCTGTTGTTTTATTTTCATGCTCACCGCAGCAATATTGCCGGTATATGGTTTCCTCAGGAAATTCAAAGTACGCGTCACTTTTTACAAGGAGCATGAGATAATGCCCCATTCCGCCGGGACGTTCCATATTGATTCCATCAGGGTGGGTGTTGTTATAGCCCATATAGCGTATTTTTAACATGATGTATATTCCTCCATAAATATAGTTGATATGTGCACTTGCGATAACCGGACGTTGTGCAATTTTACCGGCAAATTCACGTTTCACAATTACCTTACCTGTGCAGTTAATAATAGAACACACAGAAAATATTTATCAAGATATCGTATGTGTCTAAGGGTATTGAGTACAGATGTTTCTAAATATACCCTTATAGGTCGGCGAAATAAGCATTCGAAAATGTATTTTGGGTATAAATAACTAAATACAATAAAAATACCCAAAAATAGTTTAAAATTAGTTCCTTTATGGGTATGGAATTAAAAAAAGTAAAAAAAATACCCAAAACAGAGAATAAGTACATAAAAAATAGTCTTAATGTGGGTATAGAATGAAACTCTCTCTCTTTTATACCCACATATAGTGAAGTTCACGATGAAGTCTGTATAGTCTGCTTCAAAAAGTAAAAAGCAGAAAAAATCAATTTTTTAACAGTATACATCATTGAGATTTGTTTGAAAAGTCATTATATTAGGTTGTACCTAAAGAGAACATATGTTGCTGTTGTGAGGTGTATATGGAATGTCCATATAAATATTTACATGAAGCATATATGAAAACGACTGCATTAGCAGCGAGTTTGGAGGACTTAAGAAAATGACGGCAATGAAATGGTTTTATTCGTACTTTAAAAAGTACCAGTGGAGAATGATTATCGGACTTGTCATGGTCACGATTACCTCCGTGCTTGCCATCGTAAATCCTAAGATAACAGGATTTATAGTGGATGACATCATAGGGGACGGAAGCAATATAAGGCTTGACCTGCTTCCGAGGTTCCTGCTTCTTATGATAGGCATTACGTTGTTAAGGGCGGGACTGAGATTTATATTTTTATGGAATTTTGAGAACTGTTCACAGGGACTTCTCTACGATATGAGGGACGATGTGTACCGCAATCTGCTCGCAAAGGATTTCGCGTTCTATAACAGCCACAGGACTGGCGATCTGATGTCGAGGCAGACAGGAGATATGATGGCGATACGTCATTTTATGTCGTATGTGTGCTATTCAACCTATGAATGTATACTGCTGTTTTCGATATCGCTGTTTATGATGTTCACTGTCGACTGGAGAATTGCACTTGCCATGCTGGCGGTGCTTCCTTTTACACTCATCAACACGATAATCCAGTCTAAGAATGTAAAGCCTAAGTTCGGCAATGTAAGGGAGCGTTTTTCAAGCCTTAATGCATTTGCGCAGGAGAATATCAGCGGTAACAGAGTGGTCAAGGCATTTGCCAAGGAGGACTATGAGATTTCAAAGTTCGACACGGAGAACACGGAGTACAGGGATTCGGAGCTTGCGGCATCAAAGATATGGGTGCGCCATGTGCCGATATTTGAGCTTCTTGCCAATCTCCTCACCTTTGTGCTTATGCTTGCGGGTGGTCTTATGGTTATAAATGGACAGATGACTCTTGGAAATATGGCGATGATTAATGGATATCTGTGGATGCTTGATGCACCTCTTCGTATGGCGGGCTGGCTGGTAAATGACTGGCACCGTTTTACAACATCGGTTGAGAAGATATATGCGACAATCGAGGTGGAGCCTGAGATAAAGAATCCTGTGACAGGACCGGTTGACGAGAATGTGAAGAAGCCGGAGGGCAGCGTTGAATTTAAAAATGTGTCATATAGTATTGATGGTGAACAGATACTTAAAAATATCAATTTCAAGGTTAAACCGGGCCAGAAGGTCGGAATTATCGGTGCGACCGGAGCAGGAAAGACATCGCTAATCAACCTTATGTGCCGCTTCTATGATGCTGACAGCGGCGAGGTGTTAGTCGGCGGCAGGAATGTCAAGGACATGGATTTAAGAGTATTGAGGCAGAGCATAGGAATGGCTATGCAGGACGTATTCCTCTTTTCGGACACAATCGAGGGAAATATAGCTTATGCGAAGCCGGACTGTCCTTTTGAGAGAGTTGAGTGGGCGGCAAAGATTGCGGATGCACATGATTTTATCATGCAGATGCCTGAGGGCTACGACACGATAGTGGGTGAACGAGGCGTCGGACTGTCCGGTGGACAGAAGCAGCGAATATCACTTGCCAGGGCGCTCCTTAAGGAGCCGTCAATCCTTGTGCTTGACGATACAACCTCCGCCGTGGATATGGAGACTGAATCGCAGATTCAGGATGCGCTTGCAAGGATAGAGAATGAGACCGTGTTTATAATTGCACACCGTATTTCATCAATAAAAGATGCGGATGTGATTATAGTTCTCTCAGATGGTGAAATAGCTGAGATGGGCAATCATGATGAGCTTATACAGAAGAAGGGCTACTATTATACGGTATTCATGCACCAGTATGGGGAGCATGACGCGGCGTAGTCTCCCGGATATCCGGTTTTGTCAGGAAGAAAATGATTGTTTTGCCGGCGGTTGTAAAGCTGTGAATTTTTCAATGTATTTTATTTACGGTAGGCTGCCGGAAAAAGATGTGGTGTAAAATATAAGTGTGACAGCTTGTTTTTTACCTGGAAATGAGGATAAATATGGCAAGGAATAAATACGATATAGATGAGACTTTGGAGAGTAAATTTGATTTAAACCAGTTAAAACGTCTTGGAAAATATGTTGGCAATTATAAAAAGACCTTGATTACAGTTATAGTGCTCATGCTTATCTCAAGTGCACTTTCAATGCTCAATCCTCTGTTTTTGAAGGATGTAATGGACACGATTGAGCAGTGCGCGATTCATGGCACGATGAGCAAAGCCGCGGCTTCACAGAGAGTCATCGTTGCGAGCTGTCTGATGCTTGCCGTGACGATAATAGTTGTGCTCATACTCAGATTCAAGATTAAGATGATGGCTGAGGTCGGGCAGGGCGTCATCCATGCACTGCGCCGTGATTTGTTTGTGCATTTGCAGGAGCTGCCGTTTTCCTACTATGACGATAAGCCGCATGGCAAGATTCAGGTGCGTGTGGTCAACTATGTAAATAACCTAAGCGACCTGCTCTCAAACGGTATTGTAAACACTATAACGGATATGTGCAGTCTTATATTCATTATAATTTTCATGTTAATGTTGAATGTGCAGTTCACGCTGGTGTGTCTGTGCGGATTGCCGATTCTGGCTGCGCTTGTGTGGATAATCAAGAAAAAACAGAGAAGGGCCTGGCAGATACAGTCTAATAAGCAGTCAAACCTGAATGCTTACATAGCGGAGAGCATCAACGGTATCCGTGTCACACAGTCATTTGTCCGCGAGGACGTTAACACGGATATATTTAACAGACTTAACATGGAGTCAAAAAAATCATGGCTGAATGCGGTCAAGTATAACTTCCTCCTAAACCCGGTGGTTCAGACAATCACGGTTGTGACAACGGCAATCATATATGTTCTGGGTGTCGCGTGGATTACGGACGGCTATGCGGCTATGACAGTCGGTACACTTGTTGCATTTACCGGCTATATCTCAAGATTCTGGGCGCCGATTACCACACTTGCGAACTTTTATAACAGTGTGCTCACCGCGGTTTCATATCTTGAGAGAATATTTGAGACGATAGATGAACCGGTCAAGGTTACGGACGCGCCGGATGCTAAGCCTATGCCTGAGATTAAGGGTGAGGTTGAATTTAAGGATGTCTGCTTCGCATACGATGACGGTGTGCCTGTCCTTAAGAATGTAAGCTTCAAGGCGGGAGTCGGAGAGAGCTATGCGATAGTAGGTCCTACGGGCGCCGGTAAGACAACCATAGTCAATCTCATAAGCCGTTTTTACAATCTCACCTCAGGGCAGGTACTCATCGACGGAATAGATATCAGCAGGGTTACAATCAAATCCCTCAGAACCCAGATGGGTGTGATGATGCAGGACAGCTTCATATTCGCGGGAACGATCATGGACAATATCCGCTACGGCAATATGGAGGCGAGCGATGAGGATGTCATAAAGGCGGCTAAGACCGTGTGCGCTCACGATTTTATCATGGGGCTTGAGAACGGCTACTACACCGAGGTTAATGAGCGCGGAAGCCGTCTGTCGGCAGGTCAGAGACAGCTTATCTCATTTGCGCGCGCTGTTCTGGCAGACCCTAAGATTCTGATACTTGATGAGGCAACCTCAAGTATCGACACTGAGACGGAGATACTTCTGCAGAAGGGACTTAACGAGCTGTTAAAGGGAAGAACCTCCTTCATTATCGCTCATCGTCTCTCGACAATCAAAAACTCGTCATGTATTATGTATGTCGACCACGGCGAGATTGTCGAGATGGGAAGCCATGACGAGCTTATGAAAAATAAGGACGGAATGTATTACAAGCTTTATATGTCGCAGTATGATTTCCTGAATAAGAAATAATTGAACAGAAAATAATTAAATTAGGAAATAATTAAATAGCCGGGGCTGTGGAGGTAGAAAAAAGGATTTGTGTAGTTTAGTGCGATTTGCGGCAGAAAATATGAGTAATTTAGTGTGAAAATTTACATAAAAGCAGTTTATTTTTACATGAATAGCATATAAGAAACCACCGTTTTGCAGAAGTTTATTACACATCAGTTATGATGTAGCCGTAATATCTTATCCGCAAAGCGGTGGTTCCATGTTTTTGGCCGGTCACAATGTCAAAAATCCTCACGCAGGCAAGCTCGCATCGGACTTCTGAACTTTTGCCCCTGATATCTTGAATATTGCATTATTCTATTTCATGTATCTATCGAGGGATTGAATGCATAGAAGTTCTTTGCGTCAAGTCCCTCCCGCGTGATGTTGAGCGCTTCACCGAAGCGCTGGAAGTGAACAATCTCCCTAGCTCTCAAAAAGCGTAGCGGCTCAACAATGTCCGGTTCACTTATCAGTCTCAACAGGTTATCATATACGCTTCTTGCTTTTTGCTCGGCAGCTAAATCCTCCATAAGATCTGTTATAGGGTCACCCTTTACCTGAAATTCACATGCATTGAAGGGGATTCCGCCCGCTGCCTGCGGCCAGACACCAAGCGTATGGTCGACATAGTATGGTGCAAAACCTGATTTCTCTATCTCCTCAGGTGTGAGGTCGCGTGTGAGCTGGTGAACCATGGCACCGACTATCTCAAGATGCGCCAATTCCTCCGTGCCGACATCGGTAAGCACTCCCGCTACGCGTCTGTCTTTCATCGAATATCTCTGCGACAGATATCTAAAAGATGCTCCGGCTTCGCCGTCCGGACCGCCATATTGGCTTATAATAAGCTGTGCCAGCTTAGGATTAGGTTCCTTGATGTGCACAGGAAATTCCAGTTTTTTCTCATAAATCCACATTAATTATACGCCTCCATTTCCCAAGGCCATGGAAGCTGCTGCCACGGCCAGCAAGTATCTGAGCTTACACTGTAGAATGTGAGCGGGCCATAGAGACGCTCATATTCGGCTGCATGTTTTTCGTATGAAGCGCGATGCTTTTGAAATGCATTGAGCGCCTGAACGCAGTCCGGATGAGTGTCAAGGTACAAGCCAAGGTCAATCATCATGAACTCACACTCATGAATTTTTCTAAACAGGGCATTCCTGTCATTGCATGTTTCGTTCATCGACATCTGCCTCCTCTCATAAACGGTTTGAAAAGCGAAGGAAAGGCAGTGCCAATCATAAATGATTTTGATTCCTCGAATAATTCCTCGAATGCCTGAAATGGTACATACGCCATTGCGACAGGGCAGTATGGTGAAGGCATTACACATGACTGTGCAACACCATCTGCAGGTGTTATGCGTGGCTGCATCATACACTTTTTTTCAGCAGCATTAGGCATATCCTGATGTGGCGTATCGGCATTTTGATTACAGCATGGCTGTGCTGAAGCTGTATTTCGACCGTATCCGGAGCTGCTCTGCCTGTTCTGTGCCTGATTCGGACAGGTCATCATAGGCTGACGCTGCACCATGCGGTGATTGCCATTATAATAAGCCATATATGACTCCTTTTGCATATTTTATATAAATATAATATGAAGAAACCCAATATTTGTGAAAGCAGATGTTTGTTCTAAAATTATGTCGAAAAATGCAATATAAGCTTGTAATATAGATACAAAAAATGGTAATATGTAACATATTAAATATGTTGTTTTGGCTTGTGAAAATATAAGCACAATGTATTTTGTATTTATGAAGGTGTGGAGGAGCAGTATGGAAAACAAAAAATTTGACGGATTGAAGCTGTCGAACAGGACCAGTATGATAGCATACAGCATAATGAATATTATTCTTGTTGTATGCTATCTTGTTGAGGTACTCAAGAAAAGCAGAAGCATGGGATATTTTGCCGTGTTCTGTATCTTTGCACTGGTGCCTTATGTATTATGTCTGGCAATGTATTTAAAGGACAAGGGTACGAAATATTTAAAATATGCCATATCGGGCGGGTATGTAATATTTTACCTGTTTATAATTTTTACTACGGTATCGCCTGTCGCGTATGTGTATGCGTTTCTTATCGCTGTCATTCTTATCTCTTACAATAATATTAAGGTTGCGGCATGTTTTATGGGAACGGTATCGCTTGGAAATATTATCCAGGTTGCTTACAGTGCCCTGTCGGGACAGCTGGATATGTCGCAGCTTGCGAATGTTGAGATCAGGGTTGCATCGGTTCTGCTTTTTACAGGTTATCTTCTCATGGCGACTTATGTATCAAAAAAATGCAACGATACCCAGCTTGAGCTGGTTGAGGAGGAGAAGGAGCATAATGCGGCTCTTATGAGCGAGATTCTTGATGTGGCAGAGAAGATTACCGATGACATCAATACTGTATCCGGCAAGGTTGATATATTAGAGACTACAGCCAATAAGACCAAGGATTCGATGAGCGAGGTGGCAGCAGGAACGAACGAGACAGTTCGCTCCATCCAGGTACAGCTCGAAAAGACAGAACAGATTCAGGATACGATTAATAGTGTTGAGAAAGCTTCGGGAATGATTGTGGATAATGTAAATGAGACTAAGTCGGAGCTTGATTTATCGAAGAAAAATATGGATGAGCTTTTAAGATGTGTAAAGGTGTCAAATGATGCCAATGCCAATGTATCCAGGGAGCTTCTGCAGCTTCGTGAGCATACAGGTAAGATGCAGTCAATAATAGATATGATTAACAGCATTGCTTCACAGACAAGTCTTCTTGCACTTAATGCAAGCATTGAGGCGGCAAGGGCAGGGGACGCAGGCCGTGGTTTCGCAGTGGTTGCCTCTGAGATTTCCAATCTTGCCGATCAGACGCAGGGAGCTACAGGTAATATAACAGAGCTTATTGACAGTATTTCAGCAGAGCTTTCGGATGTTGTAAATGTTATTGAGGATATGATAAAGGTATCAGGAAATCAGAATCACGCAGCAGATGAGACTGTTAAGAGCTTTGTGAAGATTGCACAGAAGAATGACATGGTATATGACGAGGCAGGAAGACTCAGTGAGCTTGTACGCGAGTTAAATGATGCCAACCAGACTATAGTAGAAGGAATACACACGATTTCAGGTGTGACCGAGGAGGTTACGGCTCATTCCACGGAGACTCTTAAGGTGAGCGAGGATAATAGTGCTATTACCAAGGATGTCGGAAGTACCATTACAGGACTTAAGGAGCTTGCAGAACAGTTAAAAGGACTGAAAAAATAAAAAAATGCTGGATTTTTTTGTTCAGATGTGATATGATAATTAAGGCTGTTGCAGAAGGAATTCTGTAACAGTGTGCAGGATTAGTACATCGGTAGTATATCAGCTTCCCAAGCTGAGGAGGCGGGTTCGATTCCCGTATCCTGCTCTGTAAAAAGACGCATGAAGCTTTATGGTTCGAGGCTTTATGCGTTTTTTGTTTTTTCTAAGACATTATTCTTCCGATGCCGTTTTATTCCGGAATGTATCAGTGTGGGGCATTTGGATAGCCTGGATTATAATGATTTTACGTTTTGTACTTATTCTGTTCATAATTATATGCTACAATTGCCTAAAAAGCGCGTGGACATTATTGCAACTATATAAGGAAAAAATACATAGGAGATGGAGAGGGCTATGAATAACAATAATATTTTATTTTTTCTCACACCGAAGTGTGATGTGGTATATGTGTATGAGGATGCGAATATAAGGCAGGTGCTGGAGAAGATACGTTACCATAAGTATACAGCGATGCCTATTATCAGCAAGCATGGCAAATATGTGGGAACAATAACGGAGGGTGATCTGCTCTGGAAGATGGCTGATGAGAATATTTCTACCTTTGAGGAAGCGGAGGGGATACCGATTTCAGATATTCACAGGCGTGTGAACAATCGTCCGGTGAATGCCGAGGCACACATGGAAAGTCTGATTGATCTTGCAATCAAGCAGAATTTCGTGCCGGTTGTTGATGATGACAATGTTTTTATAGGAATTGTGACAAGGAAGGATATTATTCAGTATCTCTACAAAAACTATGATAAACAGGCAATGTGAATTGCGAAAGGTAAAATACGCAAGGTAAGAATGTGCGGAGCAGGCAGACGATAATTGATTATGGGTTATGTATAATCAGAAATTTTGGAATAAAAATTTTTAAAATTTTTTTTAGAAAAGTGCAACCTAATAAAAAATAAGCTGTGTATATAGGCAGGATGATAAAAACGGAGGAGGAAATGCAGGACAAGGCTATCGTGGAGCTTTTTCTGGAGCGCAATGAACGCGCAATCAGGGAAGCCTCGGAAAAATATAATCATTATTGCATGCATATTTCGATGAATATACTTGATAATATTGAGGATAGCGAGGAGTGCGTTAACGATGCACTGCTTGGGGCATGGAAATCAATACCTCCGCATCATCCGGAAAATCTGGCAGCATTTCTTGGAAAGCTGACCAGAAATGCGGCAATTAACAAGTACAATGCCAGACATGCAGATAAGAGGGCGGCAGGGGAATATGCTGTGTCCATTCATGAACTGGATGAGTGTATACCGGACATGAAGGATGTAGAGAGCCATGCTGACGCTGTTCATCTTGAACAGGTGATTGATGAATTCTTAAGAGGTCAGAAACCGGAGAATAGGAATATTTTCTTGCTCAGGTATTACTATAGCTGTCCGGTTTCCGATATCTCTAAGAGAATGGGAATCAGTGAGGGAACGATTAAGTCAACGCTGTCGAGAATCAGGCACCGCCTCAAGGATTATCTGAAGAAGGAGGGGGTATGGTGAAGAAAGGAGAGATACTTTCGCAGGCTTTATCCGGTGTCAGCGACGATCTCTTAGACGGAGCAAGGGAGCTTTTTGAAAAGAGTGAGGACGATGTAATTAAGACACAGGAATTATTCCGCAGGAAGAAGCAGGCTGTGAGAAAAAAAATGATATATGCCATGTCCGCTGTGGCTGCGGCATGCATTTTAATTGTACTTGGAAGAGGCATTACGGTATTGTCAGGAAAGGGTCAGATACCGGAGGTATATTACGACGGAGTCATGCTTGATGAAAGAGGTGTGACAGCCCAGGTGCAGAATGAACCTGCGGTTGTTTCATATTCTCTTGAAAGAAGTGCCGTTTTGGAGGAGTCTGAGTTTACACTTCATATTAAGGCGAGGGGAAGCTTTACAATAGAAGCATCCGGTGGTGAACTCATACCTTATGGGACAAGCGTAATGTCGGCGAGCGATGAGGCGGATATAGTCTGGGCAGTGCAGCCTGATGAGGAGGCATACCTTACAGTGAATGCGGGGACTTATTCTGTAAAGGTTTCAATGTGTTTCAATGAAGAAACAGGAGAGTGGAAGCTCAGGACACAGAAGGGGAATAATTAACAATTTTTTTATCAGGAGGAATTTAATTTTATGAGAAAGTTAGCTTTATTATCAGTTATGGCAGTGTCGGTTGTTGCACTCAGCGCATGTGGAAAGAAGGATAACAATGTAAATCCGGGTACAACAGAGACAACAACAGAGACAACAACAGAGGCGACACAGGAACCGTCTAAGGAGGCGGATGAGAGCGATGCGCAGGGAGCGGTTAAGCTTCTTGATGATATCTGGGCAGTTTACGGTGAGGATGACAAGTTCCCTGCAGCAGGTGGGGATTACAATCCGGATAATGCAAGAGATGACGCTGCGGGAAAATATGGTCTTGAGGACTCTGCTGCAATAAACGATGTTTTTGGAATTGCGGAGGATGACGTTGCACTCATCGACGATGCGGCCTCCCTTGGTCATATGATGAATGCAAACACATTTACGGCAGGTGCTTTTCATGTGACTGACAAGGAGAATGTAGCTGCGATTGCAGAGCACCTTAAGGATGGAATTCTTGAAAAGCAGTGGATGTGCGGTTTCCCGGATGTTTTGGTTGTATATCAGGTTGACGATTATATTGTATCAGCTTATGGTCTTACAGATATAATTGATACATTCTCAGCTAATCTCTCAGAGGTATATCCTGATGCAGTTGAGTTATATAAGGAAAATATTGGATAATCGGTAGTATTATGAGTGTTGTTTGTGTTACAGACGTCGCAGACAGCCGGCACTGTAAAGAAATGTCTGTGAAATGAGGATTGGCATGATTTTTTCAAGTATTCCGTTTTTATATTGCTTCCTGCCTGCGGTGATACTGCTGTATTTTGTGGTACCGGGCAGAGGAAAAAATGTAGTACTTTTATTGGCAAGCCTTGTATTTTACGCATGGGGAGAGTTAAGATATACTCTCCTCATGTTGGTTATGATAACGCAGGGCTATGTATTTGGAAGACTTATAGACTCTAAGAGAAGGTGGTCAAAGCTTTTTTTGACCACCTCTGTTGTAATAAGTCTTGGTGTGCTTGGATATTTCAAGTATGCAGGATTTTTCCTTGAATCCTTCGGAGCCGTGACAGGGCTTGCTGTTCCGGTTCTTAAGGTCACTCTGCCTATAGGCATCAGCTTTTATACCTTTCAGGTGATAAGCTATGTCATTGATGTGTACAGAAAAACGGTTGCGGCTCAGAGGAGCTATATAGATATGGCGATGTATATATCTATGTTTCCACAGCTCATAGCAGGTCCGATTGTGCGGTATTCGGATATTGAGGGAGAGCTGCATGTGAGAAAGCACAGCACCGAAAAGACTGCCTGTGGAATCAGGAGATTTATAATAGGCTTATCAAAAAAGGTACTTATAGCTAACCAGTTAGGTGAGCTTATAGATGCCTACACGGGTGCAGCACAGCCTTCGGTGCTTTTTGTGTGGCTGTATGCAATTGCGTGTACACTTCAGATATATTTTGATTTTTCGGGCTACAGTGATATGGCGATAGGTCTTGGAAAGATATTTGGCTTCGATTTTCCGGAGAACTTCAACTATCCGTATATTTCAAAGAGCATTACGGAGTTCTGGAGAAGATGGCACATGTCTCTGGGGACATGGTTCCGCGACTATGTGTATATTCCGATGGGAGGAAACCGGGTGAAGAAGTGGAGATGGTTCCTGAACATTCTGGTTGTGTGGGCACTCACCGGCTTATGGCATGGAGCAGCATGGAATTTTGTCATCTGGGGGCTTTATATGGCATTTTTCCTCATCCTTGAGAAGCTCTTTCTGCTTCCGTTACTCAAAAAGAGCAGGGTAGCAGGGCATATATACACGATGTTACTGGTTATGATAAGCTTCGTCATATTCAGCGCTGCGACGATGTCCGATGCCGGAGCAGTCATTGCAGGAATGTTCGGGGCAGGAGGTCTTAGTACTGTGTCTGCCGAGTCGCTCTACTACCTGAAGAGCTATGCCATAACACTTATTATTGCGATTGCAGGCTCACTGCCTGTGGTGAGAAATGTTTTTGCGGGACTTGAGGGCAGGATGAAGGACAATAAGGCGGTGAACGCTGTTTTTACGATAGGTGAACCGGTTGTGCTTGCTGCACTGCTTATTCTGGTGACAGGCTATCTGGTGGACGGCTCCTTCAATCCGTTTTTATATTTCAGGTTTTAATATTAAATCTCTGAGAAATGGAGATAGATATGGAAAATAAATCAAATGGTTTAAAAAGATATTTGAATAAAAATATAATAGTGATTATTGTGACTGCGGCATGCATTTACGGATTGGCGCTGTGGAGCATTATTGAGCCGGATAATACGTATTCATACAGTGAGAGAAGGGGGCTTAAGACGTTCCCTAAGCTGTCTGTACAGACCTTGCAGTCCGGAAGATTTATGGAGGAGTTTGAGAAGTACACACTGGATCAATTCCCTATGCGTGACACCATGCGCACGTTTAAGGCGGTCGGCAATTATTATCTTTTTGGCAGGAAGGATAACAATGGGCTGTATATAGCAGATGGATACCTGTCAAAGCTTGAGTACCCGCTAAATGAAGCTTCGCTTGATTATGCTGCACTGTGCTTTGGTGAGGTTAACAGGAAATATCTTGAGGGTAAGGCAGGTGCCGTGTACGGTGTGATTGTACCGGACAAGAATTACTTTCTTGCGGATAAGAATGGCTATCCATCCATGGATTATGATGAGCTTTATAGTCTGATGAAGGATAAGCTTGATTTCATGCAGCTTATAGACATCCGCGGATTGCTAAGCTATGACGATTACTACCGCACTGACACTCATTGGAGACAGGAAAGGATAGTGGATGCTGCGAGGGAGATTGCTGATAAGATGGGGGTTACTCTGTCGGCTGAGTATGAGCTAAAGCAGTTGGCTGCGCCGTTCCGTGGGGTGTACTATGGGCAGGCGGCACTTCCGATTGCCACGGAGACATTGTATTATCTTGAAAATGAAGCGATAAAAAACAGTACGGTAACGGATTACGAGACAGGTAAGACAGGAGCTGTATACGATATGGAGAAGGCAGAGGGGAATGATCTCTATGAAATGTTCCTCTCCGGTCCAAGATCGCTCCTTGTCATTGACAATCCATCGGCGGATACGGACAAGGAGCTTATAATCTTCAGGGATTCGTTCGGGAGCAGCATAGCACCTCTTTTTATAGAGGCATATTCTAAGATAACGCTTGTGGATATCCGCTATATCTCACCGGCATACCTTGGACGGTTCATAGAATTTGACGGGCAGGATGTGCTCTTTCTGTACAGCACACTTGTGTTAAATAACAGTGATACTATCATAAGATAGCCTACACCACACCATTTGCCTTTCTGTACTCTCTTGGAGACATACCTTTTATCTTTTTAAAGCAGTCTCCGAAGTAGTTGCTGTCATCAAAGCCGCAGTTCTCCGCAATCTGTGTGATTGACATGTCGGTATTGAGAAGAAGCCGACAGGCTTCGATAATACGCACTGTTATGAGGTATTCCTTGTAGCCGAAGCCGGTGCACAGCTTGAACTTGCGGGAGAAATATGATGGGCTCATATTGTACTTAACAGCTAGCTGGGAGAGAGAAAAGTCCTTTGTAAAATTTCCTGAAATGAACTTAGCGGCTTCGGAGATGACATCATCTCCGATTTCGCTGGCGGGATATGCGGCATCCGAATTTTCCTGACACCTAAGAACAAATAAAATAAGTTCATACACATATACGGCGAGCATGCTTTCGGAAAATATGTCTATTCCGTTATGCTCCCGTATTATTTTTGCAAAGAGTTCCTCAATATAATCTCTCCTGTTGGGAGGAATCGTTATCTGACGTTTTCCAAAGCACTTTTGAAAAGTGTCGGAGCTGAGCTTGTTCATGAGCGGGGCGATGAAGGCATCGCTGAAAATCATGACAATTCTTTCGTGGGTGTCTCCGCCTATATAGGTTGTGCGGTGCAGTTCACCTTTAGGTATGACAATCAAATCCCCCTTTTTTACGTAATATATAGTGTCATTTATGAAAATACGTCTTGTCCCTGATAGAAGGTAATAGAATTCATAATATGGATGATAGTGGGCATCCTTCATTTCGGAATATGCCTTTCCCTTCACCTGGGTTATATCGAAGTCTTTCTTTTTGTCGCTTAAAATCATACAATTCTCCATTCTGCAGTGAAAATGCACTGTACCTGAGGTGCTATTAGATATAGTAAGTTTTGAGACTTTTTTTGTCAATAAAAATGTAAAAAAAACAGTAATATATATGAAAATAATAAATTAAAACGTAGATATTACATTTAATATAGAGTAATATATATGATGTTGGGGTCAAAACATGCCAACTTAATTTACGAGTGTATAACATATTATATTTATGCATATCAGCTCCGTTGTACGAAGCAAGATGTTCTAAGAACTC
>OGKE01000045.1_pt1 | contig 132989 bp, 103 predicted proteins | sample 1572341 | NCBI WGS metagenome assembly OGKE01 (sample SAMEA2582091, study PRJEB24529) | metagenome | biome: Human gut stool | place: China | collected 2011
TCTCACTGAAATTCAGAGGATCTGAAAATCAGAGGATACTTCATAAAAAAGACGGGGTTTGGGTGAACAGCGAAGAATTTTAAAGCTACTATAAAATTTCACAAAACAAGCAAGAAAAATTAACATATTTTTGTACACCATTTGATATAATTAGTTAAAACTATTAAGCCACAATGAAACGTAGGAAAATAATAACCAATTCATTGAATAGTGCGACAGTAACGAGCGATCATGCGTTGCGCATGGTCGCTTTTTTTAGCCAGCCAAACGAACATATGAGCCACTTTAATATAAGAAATAGAGCTTACATATGGTTAGGAGGATCATTGTGAATGAACTAAGATTTTGCACTTACACCCATAAGCTAGTCTATGACGAAGATAAGCTTTTGCAAAGACAATTGATCGTCTTGAAGAACAAAGACGGCATTATCGAAAAGTGGACAGATTTTCACAAACATGCACGAAGCGGAAAGAAAACTTACTCCAGAAGCGTTTTCAGCGGAAATGATAAAAGATGTGTAACTGTCTGCATTTTCCTCAACTACATTTTCTTTGATAAATATAACATCAATAAGCTCACAGACGTCACAGCTAGTATGGTAAAGGATTTTCTCAACGATTATGGGCTGTGCAGGCTTCCAGGCGACAATGAAGATACTCACAGAAGCCAGAATACTGTTAATTCATGTATCAATGTTATCATGGCTTTTCTCGAGCTTATGATCGAGGATAATCCCAAAACGAAGCTAAAGATCGCTGACCTGTATAGGACAGAAAGTGTGTTCAGCAAGACAAAACGAAAATATATCAAAAGAAGAGTTCCCGTATTTGAGGTGAATTTCAAGCCGCAATACAAGAAGATATTCAGAGATCTCCCCGAGGGTGCTTTTCAGATCATAATGAACGAGATCGTTGCTAACCATAGAAACGTTCTAATGCTTGCGGCGTTGGGGGCTTTTGCAGGACTAAGGCCCTCTGAATGCTGTAACGTCCGCCGTGCAGACTCTGCCCTTGGTGCAGGCATCATGTTTGAAACTGTTGACGGCGAAGTTACAAACGTACTTATTGATCTAACGGAAGAGAAAAATCTCAGGTCAGACCTTATCAGCGTTGGTGGAATCAAAAAAGAACGTGTTCAAAAGGTATACCCTGCCTTTATCGAAGCTTTCATGAGCTGTTATGATATGTATATGGAATATATCACAGGCAGACCCTATGAGAAAGAATATGGTGCTTTGACCAACTCATCAACAGGCAAGGCGTATACATATGACTCGTACTACATGGAATTCAAGAAAATCATAAAGGATTGTATTCCAATAATGCTCAACGACAGCGACCCAAAGGTAGCTAATTATGGGCATCTGCTTCAAGAAAACAATATAAGTCCACACATATTCAGGCACTGGTTTTCCGTCAAGCTGACGCTATACGGTGAGGACGCAGCTGGTCTTATGAACTGGCGTGGCGACAAATCACCTGAATCTGCGCTAACATATTTAATGGATAAGAGCGAGCTGGAAAAGGAATATGAGATCGTTAACGATGAGATCTTCAACTACTCACTGTGGAAGGCAGAAAAGCAACATGGAACAGATCAACTTTAAAGAATATCTTGACGGCAAAAAGCGATCCTACAAGATCCACGACCCCAACTTTAATATAAAAGTCTCAAAGCTTTTCGTAAGCAACAACAACTTCGGTCAGTCATTCATTATCAAAGACAACGAAATATTCATAGATAAGTCAGCAATTAGTGTATTCGACAAGAGGCTTGACATATTCTGCAGGAACTACAATAAGACCGCAGAAGAAAAAGCGGAGTATTTGCTTAAGACCCTCAATGAAATTTTCCCAAAAACAACTTTCTTTTTCAAAAAATATACCAAAAGCTTCGGAATTGACAGCGAGATCACTCTACAGCTTCTGGATTTCATATTACTCTTTCTCGCAGGTGAACTCCACGAGTCCACCGACCAAGAAATAGCCAGCTTAGTTGACAGTGCCTTTGATGAATTACAGCATGGTGTCGGAGATATTTTGGCTGAATTCATAAACTATGTTCATGATAATACCAAAACTATCTATAAGAATAGATACTACATGAACAATTATACAGACAACAGCGATAAAAACTCAGCTTATGATCCTGATAATTATCTTAAAATACTCTATCATCTGTATAACAAGGACTATATCGAAGACAACGATATGTATGCCCTTGCGGCGAGGTCAAAGAAATATACTGACACATGGCTTTTCCTATCAATGCACTTTCTCTGTGCATTGAGAAACACAGACCTCGTAAGGATACCTCACCCTAGGCTTACACTTGCCCCAAAAGATATCTTGGAGCAGGTGGAAAGCGGAACATTCTCAGAGGCAGATGCAAGAGCCACCATATATTCAGTACTGTATGAACTTGAGGCTTTCAGACCTACCCCACACAAAACACAAGGTACGAGCGGTGTTGCTTCAATTAAACTGCATATCCCAGAGAGCGTTGAAACGCATATAGGTACACTTTTTGCCTTGGCTGAAGCACACTTTCAGCTATCCAAAAGCGATCCTAACAAGCCGCTTATCAAGGTGATAACAACATACGGTGAGATCAACAGATATATGGGAGAAGAAATCGGAGAGCTATTTCTCGAATCCAATTTCCGAGCAAGAGCGGCTAACAAGTCATATATGCAGATGATATATATTCTTACAGACGATATCCTTAACGCTAATGACGAATTTAAAGTAAAGGGATATATGCTGGCGGCACTTGCACGTTCTCACAAAGGCACATATGGTGAGTTCGCACAGACCACAAGTACATATTTAAAAGACGCCAAAATGAGCGGATACACGCCTGAATTTGTTGCGAAAGAGCTTTTTGAGCGAGGTGTATTATCCGTTATTCCGTCGATACTTCTTAAAATGGTGGCAGGAGATGAATACAAGAAGCTGTCTGTAAAGGGTCAGACAAAGATGATACAAGCATTAAATATGTCTCCCCTTGAAGTCGAATCCACCATATCTGCTATGCAAAAGAATATCAATCATTCCACTGAGATCGTCAAGTCCATTTACAAAGACCATTCAAAAGAGGATATTCTGAAAATACTGCACCGCATAGGAAATGGCGAAGCGGTGTCAAAAACAAATTCTTGTATGTGCCTCATAACTGCAATGGGAAAGGTATGTCCGTACCCTGGTCATTCCAACTGCCCTTCCTGCGAATATGAACTAAGCACCAAGACGACTATGTTTCTTATGGTCCGTGAAGTCAAACGATTGCAGGGGATATACAAAGCTACAAATAATATGATAGAAAAAGGTCGTTGCAAGGCGATAGCTACAGATATCGTTGCACCACGAATTGAAGAAATGCTCAAAGTAATGGAAGAAACCTACGGCTCTGAAGCTGTAGTGACGTTGGAGGAAATAATAAGGCAGGCGAACAATGGATAAACATACAGCTATACTTGCGATACCAGAAATAGACGATATAACAATAAATGAAGCAAGGCGGCTTTTCTTGGCTTACAAAGAAAAAGGTATAATATCTAACAGTAATTTTGATGATGACAAGTGGGCACTTAATAATGAAACCGCAGGATTTCATTTCAATTTTCATATTGACAAAAATAAATTCAGAAAGTTCGGTGATGATCTGAAAATTACCTGCGAAGATTTTAAGACCTATCTCAAAACCTTCATAGTATGCCAAATGGGTGAGCTTGAACTTGGCTCTCTGCGGTCTATCATTTATTGTACAAAAAGTATAGTATATAACAGGGCTGAGGATCTTGATGTCTTTTTAGAGAGCAACAATGGCAACTGGATAGGCAGAATAACCGAATTTTTTTCAATGATACCAGCGACGGACAGAGAAAAAGAACTTTTGGATTGGCTGTCATTATTTGATGAAGCTGACGAACGAGTTCGTATAGGCAAATACGGCTCAAGGCGTTCTCTTGCGTCCTTTGAAAGCTATTTCCGTTTTGATGATATAATCAAAAGATTTTGGTCTGAATCACAAGACGATGATGAAAAGCTGTTCTTCTTCCCTATCTGGATGTGGTGGAACATATCAGGTGTTCTGCCCCTAAGACCATGTGAATTTGTTGTGACCCCAAGGAACTGCCTAAGCACTATCAACGGCAAGCATACTATCGCAGTTCGCAGAAACCGCATCAAAGGCTCAGGCAAAGTCAAGTCATACAAGATAGATACTGACTATGAAATAAACAGATACGCAATACCTGAAAAGCTTACGAAAGAAATAGAATGGTATCTTGATAAGACCAAAGGCTGTACAGAAGCAGATACTCATACTCTGTTTGTAACAGAAACGCACTATGCAAAGTGGGAAAGATGTACTCCATATACAAGCAGATATTTTTCATATATCAACTTGCGCACCTGCCTGCGCTATTTCTTCGAGCTTATCGTTCAGGAACGCTATGGCTACAAGATCATTTATGAGGCTAACAACAGTGGACTTCTTGACGAGAAAAGCATAGAATATCTGCACCTTGGCGACACAAGACATATCGCACTTATCAATCTCATTGCCGAGGGTGCGACGCCAGTAGTAGCAATGATGCTTGCAGGGCACGATAACCCCGAAATGTCTGCACACTATTACTCAAATATAGCACAGCTTATCGAATGCAGGACTTACAGGCAATTTAAAAAGCTTATCAAGGGAAAGCAATCATATTCCCTCAGCAGACCGACACCGAAGCTGCCTGTCAAGATGAGTATTCCACTTGACAATGGCGGCAGATGTTTTTCTGAAGATGTTGCTAAAGGCAACTATACAAATTGCTACAAGGTAATGGGGCCTGGCGGCGAAGTGGGATTCTGCAAAAACTGTGAGTACTATAAGGACGATTCAAACACATTTTCAGACCAAAAAGATTTGTATGTAAATAAGATAGAAAATGAATGCCGATTGCTGGACGAGATAGTGAAAAAGGTTCGTAAAGAAAAAGGTGACATTGAAGATAACATTCAGGTAGTCCTAAGGCTTCGTGACGCTGACTATTCTTATCAGCAATACCTTATGGAAAAAATGGAGGAAAAGGAAAATGGCAAGAGTTAAGACCTACAAGATCGATGAAATAATCAAGCTTCTTAATGAATATAGATTTGAAAACTCCGGTGCAAAGGTAACTATCCCGAAGTTCGGAGAGTATATCAAGGGCAAGGGATATGCTATTGAGGATCACACTCTTCGCCGTGATGATGAGTTCAGAGCCTATCTGAACAAGGTCAATGAAGATGATGAAAACAGGCTTCTCAATGGAGTTGTGACATATAGGACGCTCGACGCAGATGCGTTTCTTGCCAAAAACAATTCACGAAGCAAATTAAAAGAAGCATTAACAACACGAGATCGTTATTATGCCAACATTGCGGCTAGGGCGGCAGATGCAATAAAGGCAAAAAGAGCAAGTGATAAAAAGGCACAAGAGTTAGAAGCCCGTATCAGCGAACTTGAAGCCCTTGTAAGTGAATTAAATACAAGACTTGAAGATATGAAAGCAAAGAATACCTCAGAGGAGCTTAAAAAGAAAAATGAGACTATCAGAAAGCTGAAAAACGTTCTTGATGATTATGTCTATCCTGACGTCGCAAATGCCATTCTTAAGAAAGAGGGTATTCTTGAAGTAGCCAACAGTCTTGTACCAGAAGATGTCATTGAGTCAAAAACAGTGTCTGCCGATACTGATATCAATGAAGTTCCCGACAAGAAGCTGTCAAAATATGATTCGGTCAATTCAATTCTAGGTGGTTTTGATGAATAAAATATTATTAACTGACGCAGTACCCGATATCGAAAAGTACTGGGATTATGAAGCAAACGAGGGTAAGAAGCCCTCTGATTTTGGAGCGTCCTCGAGTGAAAAAGTCTGGACAAAATGTCCTATATGCGGAACTTCGGTAAAAAGAAACATTAGATACACATGGGAAAAAGATAAGAATGGTGTAGGACACGTTATACACTGCCGAACCTGTGGCAAGCGAAACAACAATAATTCTCTCGTTGTTCTATTTCCTGACATCAAAAAACATTGGATATATGAGAAGAACGAACACGACCCAGAATACTATTCTATTTCTTCCGGCAAGAAAGTATATACCCGTTGTCCTAGTTGTGGGGAAGAAAGATATATTGCCATATGCGATCTTATTGTCAAAAGAAATGACCGATATGAACTTACGCAATGCATTGAATGTTCTCCAAAAAGGAATGTAATAGGCTCTATCGCTAAAAATTATCCTGATATAGATAAATATTGGGACGATAGTAATGCATCTAATCCTGACGAAATAGCGCTTAATTCGCAAGAAATAATATTTATACACTGTCCCACTTGCGACAAGGTAGTCAAGAGGAAAGCATTAAATTCATTTAGGAGAGATGATCAAACAGGATTATATATGCTTCTTGATTGTCATAAATGTGCGACTCAAAAAGCGGGCAAAATACGGGGATTAAATCAAAGCGGTGCTCTTATTGACAAATGTCCCGAAATAGAGGAATGGTGGGACGCTGAAAACAACACTATAGAGTTTAAAAATATCACAAGGGGTTCTCACTACGAAGCACAGCTGAAATGCCCTGCCTGTCATAGCAGTTTCACACGGCAAATACACTCATTTGTAAATGTAAAAAGGGACGGCAGACTATTGCCTGTCGCCTGTCCAGAATGCGGATATTCCTCTAAGGGAGATCCTAAAGATAACATATTGAAACTCTGTCCTGAGGTCGAGCAATGGTGGGATTACGAAGCTAATTCTCCATATCGGCCAGAACAGTTTAGCAAAGGATCTCAGTTCCAAGCGCATTTCATATGCCCAGATTGCGGAATGCACTTATATACAGGCATTCATTCGCTTTTGAAAAGTGATGAAAATGGGAATCTGCATATACGGCACAAAGGAAAATGTCTCAAATACCGTTCAATGGAAAGCGATAATAACCTTGTTAAGCAATACCCTCAAATAAAGGAGTGGTGGGATTATGAGGAGAACGGCAAAGCACTTCCTGAAGAATTCACCATATACTCTGGCAAACGAATGCATTTTATTTGTCCTCAGTGTGGAGCAAAATCTTATCGCAGAATAACAGACGCTTTTGCTATTGAAGCCAATAGTGGCGAGCCAATTTTATTCAACTGTCCGTATTGCCGAAACAAGAAAGTTCTGGCGGGAAAGAATTCACTGCTGGACACAGACCCTGAGTTAGCCAAAGAATGGTCACCAAATAACAATAAAAAAGCGAACGAAGTGCTTTCAAAATCATTCAATCGTGTCCAGTGGATATGCCCAAATTGCAAAGGCGAGTACTCTGCAATTATTCGTGACAGAAAAGTCGGTGATGACGCCTGCCCTTATTGTAAAAATGATAAAGTTCTGACTGGATTTAATTCGCTACAGGATAAGAATCCTGAATTAGCCGAGGAATGGTCTGCTAATAACGTTCTGAAGGCTAATGAGGTACTTCCTACTTCAAGTTCTTGTGTTAAATGGGTATGCCCGACTTGCCGTGGTGAATATTCTGCGATTATTCGTGGCAGAAAAGTCGGTGATGACGCCTGCCCGTATTGTCGATACGATAAACTTCTGCCTGGATACAACTCATTGTTAAATACAGACCCTGAGTTAGCAAAAGAATGGTCTAATAGTAATGATATGAAGGCTGATGAGGTGCTTCCTACTTCAAGTTCTCGTGTTAAATGGGTATGCCCGACCTGCAAAGGTGAGTATTCTGCGATTATTCGTGACAGAAAAGTTGGTGATGACGCCTGCCCTTATTGTCGACAAACAAAACTTCTTAAAGAACAAACCTCACTTGGGGTCATAAATCCCGAATTAGCTAAGGAATGGTCTGCTAATAACGTACGGAAAGCAGACGAGGTGCTTCCTACTTCTAGTTTTCGTGTTAAATGGGTATGCCCAACCTGCCGTGGTGAATATTCTGCAATTATTCGTGATAGAAAAGTCGGTGATGACGCTTGCCCTTATTGTCGAAAGGATAAACTTCTGCCTGGATATAACTCATTACTAGATACAAACCCTGAGTTAGCCAAAGAATGGTCTGATAGTAATGATTTGAAGGCTGATGAAGTACTTCCTACTTCAAGTTCTCGTGCTTTGTGGATATGCCCAACTTGCCGTGGTGAATACTACGCAGCTATTCGTGACAGAAAAGTCGGTGATGACGCCTGCCCTTATTGTCGAAACGATAAACTTTTGCCTGGATACAATTCACTGCTGGACACAGACCCTGAGTTAGCAAAAGAATGGTCTGATAGTAATAATCTTAAAGCGAGTGAGGTACTTCCTACTTCATGGTCTCGTGTTAAATGGGTATGTCCAACTTGCCGTGGTGAATACTATGCAGCTATTCGTGACAGAAAAGTCGGTGATGACTCCTGTCCTTATTGTCGGAACAAGAAAGCTCTGGCGGGATATAACTCATTACTAGATACAAACCCTGAGTTAGCCAACGAATGGTCCGATAGTAATGATATGAAGGCCAACGAGGTGCTTCCTACTTCAAGCTCTCGTGCTTTGTGGATATGCCCAACTTGCCGTGGTGAATACTACGCAGCTATTCGTGATAGAAAAGTTGGCGATGATGCCTGCCCTTATTGTCGAAATGATAAACTTCTGCCTGGATACAATTCGCTAAAAGTTAGGCAACCTGAACTTGTAGAGCGAGAATGGTGTTACCCAGAAAATATACTGATCGGAGTTTATCCAGATCAAATTCTTGAATCATATCCAGGTCAAGCATGGTGGAAGTGTCCAACCTGCAAAAGAAAATATCTTATGTCTGTAAAGGATAGATTGATGAAACAAAAACGTGGTCATGTTGCCTGCTCTCAGTGTCGAGGAAGAAGATGGGTAAGATCGTTTTGGGTTTGATAGCTCCATTTATTTTTCATTAACGTCCAATAAACTCTCATCCCATCTAACGAGTACTAAATAGAAAGAACGGCTGTTCATCAACACACCAAAAGATTCAAAAACAAGTGTAACACTCTACAGCATTGCTACTAATGGGTCTGTAGAGTGCGAAGTTCCTGACCAATCTAAATATTCCTGAGAAACTGCTGCCCAGAAATGAGGCCACACAGAAAATCTGCAATTACCGTGAAATTATCCCCAAGTTTTGAGCTCGGGGATCTTTGGCTTTAGGGGGAAGGGAGATTATTTGGCGGATACCAATGAAACAAGATTTTTATGTTTCAATATGCTAAGGTTTGTGATGCATACATATTATCGTTTCATCTGTGCAAAGTCATTGTTAATATGTTTAACAGTAATCGCACTACCAATTCTTACTGATAACGAACTTTTAGATATAACAATCCTTTTTATTTCTTGATCATCAGCATTTTGTAAAATGCATTCATACATTTTATAACGCATTAATTCTAGTATAATATTTACGCTGAAATGATTGTGTCGGATACATAAAAATGCTAGCACTACAAAAAATATGAGAAACTCGACAATCCCATCCCATTGTGTAAAATTGAAAGCGAATAATGGAAGTATATATGATAGAAAGAAATCTGTTGTTATAGTTTTCTCTTCCTTTGCTTCTGTTAATGTGTATTTTTCTGAATTAGTACCATTAGATTTGTTCAGGCGTATGTACAAGTCAATAAATGAAACAAACCATAAGAATATAACAATCGCTATAGATAATATTTCGGTAATAATGTTTTCGCTTTTATCAATAAAAATACTTTTAAAATCGACAAAAAGAACAGTCAACCACAAGGGCGAAAAAGAAAGAAAAAACATACTAAATGTTGTATACTTAGACATCTGTTATTACCTCACCCAGTTTTTTGAGCCATCAACCTCGACCGGTTCGTCTTCTAAAATATCCCACATTGCTTTATTGCATAATACTTTAACAAGTTTTTCGGCATTTGCTTTTTCTGTTGTATCAAATTTGTTATCGACAGTTAATGGAATACCAAATTTATCTTTCACCTTGATTCTGTTCGATTTGGTTCTGAGTAAATTAAGTTTTTCCCTACTGAAAGCTACAAATCGCCGGGGATTATGACCTGTTGTAGCAATACTTCTGAATCCGTCAATATCTGAAATGATATTAAGTGCTTCGATTTCGTCAACCGCTTCGGCACACCTATGTTTATAAGTTCTTTCCATATTAAACAATGATTCTCCTGACATATCAAGGAAATACACATCACGATCATATATTATCACATTGATTATTGTCCTTAAATTCAGAACCTTATCTGTTATTTCTGCAAATCTATTGTTTTTATGTAAAAATCGATGTTTCAGAGTAGTGATGGGAGAAGCTATCGATATTAACTTGATTTGATGAACATCATTATCTAATGTTAATTGTCCACATAATACATAGGCGTTTGCTTTAATTTGAAAAGGATCGCATTCTCTATCAGTATTCGCTATGCCTTGTAGTAACCTATCCAAGTCTATCGTGACACTACAATTGGTTTCTGTTATCTTATAGATGGAAAAAGGATTACAAGTACCATCATAAAGTCGAATATCAGTATATTTAGATAGATGATTCTTGCTATTACCCAAGTAGGAATTGCATATTTCTTGAATCAAAGAATTTACCCTATCGTGTGGCTCTAATTCGATTAAACGACAATTATAGGTTGATTCCTGTCTTTTCGAGTGATGAAATGCAATTAGATGAGCAGTCCAATTTTGGCAATTGGGTAAATGCTCGAAAATACTTCTTATTAAATTTAATGACATATATATTCCTCCTTACAATACAGACAGTTTGCACACGATAACACTATATAAGGCTTTGGAAATATGCCATACTACTCTGAACTTGTGGCCAATCAATTTCTAAACCAAGACCGACTCTATATGCAGCTCTTCCATTTATTTCTCTTACAAACCCGAGCTTTTTTAGAAATGCTATTTCAGCTTGAAATGGTTTTCTTGTTCCACCAGCTCTAACAGTTGATTTTTTTACTAAGTGTAATTGAGTATCAAAAGTATTATCAAGCCACTGTAAATACGCATCTTTATCAAAAATATACTTATCATTCGTATTTTTTGATGAGAACGCAAATAAGTCATCATCGAATAAATCTTCTGATAATTTGTAGATATAATGGAGCATAGCACCATACTGACCGTTTTGCAAAACAGCAGCCTTGAGTATCTCCATAGGAATTCCCTCTAACGATGTTCCTATTCTTTCACAGGCATCAACATATCTGTAACCTAAGTCCGTTAATGTTCCATCTGGAGAAAGAAAACCAATATGGAATAAACCTGAGTCAATTACTTCTCTGTAGCTATGTGCATCATTTCTTACTTTTTTTGCATATAACTCCCACGCCTCATCTTCAGTCTTGGTTTGAGGAGATGCATTAAGTTCGGAGACGAGTTTTTCTTTAATGGAATCAACTCTGCCAGAAAACAAGTTCTGCATTTGAGTGTTTGAAATAAAAATCTTTGTCGGTGTGGAATTTACAGCATAGGGATTTTTAGCTTTGTAGAACGGAATCATATCATTCCAAAAATAGAAATGAAACCAATCATGTCTCCACGCTTTATCAGCTATACTATCTCCAGCGGTATTTGATAAATACTTATATACATTAGTCCCTGGTGATATACGATCAATAGCCTCAGCCAATGGCATAGGTATCTTAACGTCAGATAAATTTTCACCGATTGAAGATATTATTTTAACTGATTGACAGTATCTAAAAAAGGCATCGGGATGACTCATACCTTCCCTCATATGTGCCCATAAGGTTGATACGCTTCCCGAAGTAGAACTGCTGGCTGTAGTCCTATTAATCGTTCTACATGACGGTAGTGGAATACTTCTTATACAATTGATACGCCCATGAAATGGCCTGGTTGCTGAGAGATTAGGTGCTTTGTAAGTATAGATATATATTGGAATATCAGGTGCTGTGGATTGTATTACTCGATCAATGTGTTGTCCTGGCGTAGAATGAGAAGCGTACTGTTCAGGTACGGCCATTATTGAGGCTTGGTATCCCTTTTCAAGGTAAGCAAAGGATTGACCTAGAGCAGTTAATATACCATGAACGCCCTCGTTTGGCCTTTTATATTCAAAAGCTATATTAATATCACTGTTAATTGCAGGATTTCGAGCGCAAATAACGCCATCAGCTAATGGCCATTGATGACCGCCTTCTCTACCGGCAAATACAGACCAAGCTCCTTGTGTTCCGATACTCCCAAAGAAAGCACTTTGATTTTGCATTATAATCTCAGCTATTTCTGATGATGCATAAGCAGCTTCGGTATCATGACTCATATCTACCCCTCCTATAATTGATTAGATACTCCTTTATCTTTTTTATGAATGGTTCTGCCATTTGTGGTGGAACGGCATTACCAACCTGTATACATTGTTCTTGCCTGGTGCCTGTAAAAATATGACTATCAGGAAAAGTTTGTATTCTTGCGGCTTCTCTCGCTGTTAGAGTTCGATTTAATGTAGGATGTATAGGAAATGCATTATGTCCTGGCACCATTGTAGTAGAAGGTTTTGCTCTGTCAAGTCTTTTATATACATGACTATAATTTGCAACTTTACCTGTTTTAGAATCTTTTCTAGTTGCTATTGTCAATTCAGGCGGCAAATCATCTATATTAAGCTTGCAGCCTTCCTTAACATATCCGTACCGTGCAGCGACAACAGATTTGTGAACTAACGGAACATGATTAGGAACATTATTTTCTTTCCCAACAAGATCCATGATTGCATCACCGACAGTACGATACTTTGGTGTTTTATCAGAATCAAGAGGAAAATGTGTAGGTTGTGGCTTTTCAAATTTAATACCGAGCCTATTTCCTATCATAAACATACGATATCGTTCTTGTGGAACGCCATAATCAGCAGCACATATTATTTCGCACCATATATCCTCATACCCTAAATCTCTGAATTGCTTCTTTACATTTTCAACAAACAATCCTTTGTCCAAATTTGTAAAGCCTTTTACATTCTCCATAAAAAAGAATTTGGGCTTTAACTCTTGTACAATACGAATATATTGGTAAACAAGAGCATTACGAGGATCAGTATGGGGATCATACTCTTGTGTATTGATGAATCTTCTTTTACCGAACACCGAAAAACCTTGACAAGGCGGTCCGCCAACAATTAAATCAACTTCTTTATTGCCAATATACTGCTTTACTGATTCATAAGAAATATTATTTATGTCATCGCAAACCATTGGAACGGAGGGAAAATTGACAGTATGCGTTTCAGCAAAGTGAGGATTGATTTCATTGGCAAATAGAATATCAAATCCACATTCTTCTAACGCTATTGATAACCCTCCTGCACCTGAAAACAAATCAATCGCATTCATATAAACCTAATTCCTTTGCTTTTTCTATTTGTGAAATAATAAACTTTGCAAGTTTTTCAGAAAACATAGGTGGAACAGCATTGCCTACTTGGTGCCCTTGCTGCCTACGATTTCCTTCAAAAATAATGCTATCCGGGAAAGTCTGTATCCTAGCAGCTTCTCTTACAGTTAAACTACGATTCAAAGTAGGATGTATTGGGAAAGCATCATTTCCAGGAACCATAGTCAGAGCAGGACGAGTTCGGCTAAGACGTTTGTATGTATTACCGAAATTTTTTCTATAAAGTTCAGGTGGAAGTGTATCTTCAGGCAGCCTTCCACCCTCAGGTATTAACTTATATCTTGCTATATTCTTTTCAGTATGTTTTAGGGCAACATGGTTAATCGAAGGTGTGTCACCCACATTCACCAAGTCTTTTATTGCATCCCAACAGTTATTCCACGCTGGTAATCCATCATTAGGATTGTCAGAATGATCAGGTTTGGGAAATTCAATTGGTAACCCTACACGATTACCAATAATGATTACTCGATATCTTATCTCCGGAACTCCAAAGTCAGCCATATTTATTAGTTTATAATCAGCGTTGTATCCTGCATCTTTAAGTAATTTTAGAACATTTTTAAGATATGCTCCTCCTTGAAGTGTGAGTATTCCTTTAACATTCTCCATAACAATAAATTTCGGACGCACCTCTCTAATGAGTTTTGCGTATGTAAGTACAAGTTCATTACGAGGATCGTGTTTTGCTCTTTTCTCTGGATCAGAAGATACTCGTTTACCTATCGTAGAGAACCCTTGACATGGCGGACCGCCAATAATTATATCAAGAGGAGCTATATCTTGTATATATGACTCTATTTCGGATACTTTAACTTTATTGATATCCTTATTTATAAAAGGAATATTCGGAAAGTTCCTTTTATGCGTTTTTTCAACAAGATCATTATTATCAATGCAAAGCCGAATATTAAATCCAGCATTCTCAAATCCTAAGTGCAATCCGCCGGCACCTGAAAACAGATCAATTGCATTATACATTTTATTCACCAGCCAACTCATCCTTTATATCAATATCAATAGCGTTCTTTTTACAATAATCATCTATAAGCTTTAATGCTTTATATGACGGCTTGCTTTTGCCTGTTTCCCATCTGTTCACCGTTGTGAATGATACACCAAGTTCTTTAGCAAAGTCCTCCTGACTTAGTAAACAAGAAGTTCGTATTCCTTTTATTACATTCGTCAATTCCATTAATAGCACCTCCATAAAGCTATAGCATTATTATAGCATATCTTTAGCTTTATTTCAAGTGCTATGTGAAAAAGTACTGTCCTTAAAGTCTGCCTTGTACGCTCTCAACCCATTGGAGCAAGTTATCGAAAAAATAAATCAACAGTATATGGGAACATTTACAGATGGCGACAGAGTTGTCATAACTACGTTACACGAAAAACTGAAAAGCAACAAAAAACTAATGAAATCAGCACAAACAGACGAAAAGCAGATGTTTGTAAACAATATTTTTCCTCAATTATTTGATGATGCAGCTCTAGAGGCATATATGGAAAGCACTGAAACATACACAAAGTTGTTTGAAGATTCGGCAAAATATCGTGCGATAATGAGCACTCTTGCACAAGCATTATTCGATGAATTTCACGATAAAAATTAACTCTTAGTTCTCAAAAAGTTTAGAAAGCAATGCCCTTGTGCATATTGCACGCACTCGCCACTTATTTTTGTGCATTTGTAACGAAATTTTATAGAAAGTTGTTTTTGTAAGCCCGAAATTTGACTATGTTTTTAACTTGCGCTATAATTAATTATAGAAAGAAAACGACAATTAAGGTCTTTCACATATATAATAATTTGCTAAAAAAGCGGAAAGGGGTAATTATGAAAATAAACATTAAAAGAATCATAGCAGGCGTTATGGCCGCCGCTATTTTATCTTCTTCGACTATAATGCCTTCATTAGCTTTAGAAGAAGCGTATTACGGCGATAATGAAAAGGCATTTATAGAAAGTCTTGATAAGAATTTGGATACATATTCAAAGGTAAGAGCCATTGCAAATTATGTATCTAACATAGATGACGCTAATAAAAACTGTCAGGTCGCAGCGGGATATATGTATACCCTCTGTGAAGCAATAGGAATAAGATGTTCCATAAGAACTAGAGCAAGGAACGATACGATTGCTGCTCAGGACCACGTTAACAATGTTGTTGATATAGACGGAACTCCATATATTGTTGACGCAAATTTTGCTAAAGGAAAACCTTTATTCTATTCTGCTGTTAATTATCCATATTACTGCAGCAACTCAGAACATAAGTCAAGAGGCTTTTCTGACGGCAAATTTGTGTATCATGTGCTGGATGATGGCACACTTACAATCTGTGAGTGCTTGATGTGGGATTACAGTAATGTTGTATTTCCAACAGAAGCAACAAATCCAAAGACTGGAGAGACAATAAAGGTCACTGCTGTAAACAATATTGAGTTTGTAGATTCAAACGCAGTAAGGAGCGTTACAATTCCTGACGAAATTGTAACGCTAAGAGAAAGAGCGTTTTATAACCTTAAGGGGCTTGAAAAGGTAACTTTGGGTGCTGGCATCACAGCATTGCCAGCTCATTGTTTTGACGGCTGTGAAAAGCTTTCAGATATCAATCTTGACAACGTTATAAGCTATGATGATGAAAGCTTGACCGGAACGAGCCTCTCTAGCGTCACAGTGAATTGCAATGCAACATTTCTGGCAGGATCCTTTAATAGCAATAAGAGTCTCGTGTCAATAACTCTTCCAGACAATCTTATAAGCATTCCAAAATATATGCTGGCAGACTGCACCAATCTTGTGGATTTCAAACTTCCAACAGCAACAACTGAGATTAAAGATATGGCCTTTGCGGGTTGTACAAAGCTCGAACTAACAGTTCCGGATACAGTTGTGACTTTTGGAAGAAATTGTTTCGAAGATGTCAAAATGGTCTACTGCACATCCAACAGTGCCTGCGCTAAGTATTGTGAAGAAAACGGCGTAAAGTATAAGCTTACAGACGTTGCCCCACCAAATGCAAATGATTTTGAGGTAACTCTTTCTGAAGACTCTTTTGTATACAGCGGTTATGAGGAAAAGCCAGAGAATGTTACTGTATACTATAAAGGAAAAGAACTTTGGGGAGCAAGCCCATATGTGGATAATCCGGATTATTCGGTTCAGTATACGAACAATATAAATGCAGGAACAGCTTCCGTCGTTATAACCGGTATGGGTGATTATATCGGTACAAAGGTCGTTAACTATACGATCAATCCTCTTGTTCTCACAAGCAAGAGCTCAAGAATAAACTTCGCCGACGGTTCAATGGGACAGTATAAATGTACCGGCTCAGAGATAAAGCCAAAGATCAATGTGTTTAAGAGTGACAATGATACACGTCTGACTGAAGGCAAGGATTATACAGTATCCTACTCGGATAACATAAATGTAGGGACAGGAACTATAAAAGTAACCTTTATGGGTAACTATACAGGCTCCATTTCCAAAACATTTAAAATAACCCCAGCTCATCAGCACACATTTGGCTCTTGGAAAATAACAAAGGCCCCTACTTGCACAACTGACGGAGAGCAGAAGAGAAGCTGTACAAGTAAGGACTGCGGTTATTATACTGAAACAGCAACGATTCCAGCTAAGGGACATTCATATAAGATAACAAGTGAAGCCAATCCTTGCACCGGTGGTAAGGTAACATATACTTGTTCAAAGTGTGGTGACTCATATACAGAAGACGTTGCAGCTCAGGGACATAAGTATGTTGATACGGTTGTTGCTCCAACTTGCACAACTGGCGGATATACACTTCACACTTGTTCTGTATGTAAAAAATCATACAAGGATAACGAAACTCAGCCAACTGGTCACAAGTATATAACTAATACAGTTGAAGCTACTTGTGAGACAGACGGATATACTGAAAAAAAGTGTTCTAATTGCGATTATTATACAAAAACCATTATTCCTAAGAAGAGACACACTCCTTCTTCCGAATGGACAGTAATAAAGCAGACTACTTGCGCTGAAGCTGGTGAGCAGGTAAGATACTGTACGACCTGCAACAAGATCATTGAAAGAAAATCCATAGATAAGCTTGCTCATACACCTGCAGACGAATGGATAATAACAAAACAGCCAACTTGTGCTGAGTTTGGTGAACAGGTAAGATACTGTACGATCTGTGGAGAGGTCGCTGAAAAGCAGGAGATAACAAAGCTTCCTCATACGTCAAGTGATTGGATAATCGATAAGGAAGCGGCTCCGGGTATAGCAGGCTCCATGCATACAGAGTGTACAGTGTGCCATGAAAGGCTTGAAACGGCAACAATACCGGCTCTTGCAGTCACAAAGCAGAGCATTTCAAAGGCAAGCGTGACACTTTCCACTTCGACCTACGCTTATGATGGCAAGGCAAAGAAGCCTGGTGTAACGGTCAAGCTAAACGGCAAAACTTTGAAGAATGGTACAGATTACACAGTTTCCTATTCAAACAACACCAAGGTAGGCACAGCAAAGGTCACTATCACAGGCAAGGGCAATTACACTGGCTCAGTTTCTAAGACCTTCAAAATCAAAAATAAATTCAAGAAAGCCACAGTTTCGGGCATTTCCACAAAGGCTTTCACGGGCAAGAACATCACTCAGAGCATTACTGTTAAATATAATGGCAAAACTCTAAAGAATGGCACTGACTACACAGTTTCGTACTCAAACAACAAGAAAATAGGCACTGCCACAGTAAAAATCGCAGGAAAAGGCTCTTACACAGGCACTATCACAAAGACGTTCAAGATAAATCCTGCCAAGCAGGAGATACAGAAACTCACGGCTAAGAGCAAGGCATTCTTTGTGGATTGGGCGCAGAAAGGTTCTGCTACCGGATACGAGATTCAGTATGCTACCAACTCAAAGTTCACAAGTGCAAAGAAAGTTACCATAACAAACAACAAGACCGACAAGACCACTGTTTCAAAGCTTTCAGGCAAAAAGAAATATTACGTTCGTGTTCGTTCGTACACAACTGTAAAGGGTACTAAGTATTATGGTGCTTGGTCGGCTTCAAAGAGTGTTACTACTAAGAAATAATTTTTATCGTTTATAAAATATCCCCCATGCAGAGTTTTTCTGCATGGGGAGTTTTTTGCGTTAAAGCGTACATTTTGTCGGCAAAGCCACCCTGAAATGTTACGACCGACCATAAAAAAAAACACCGCACAAAGTCTTACCTCTGTGCGGTGTAAATATCTACTTTATTACTTCTTCTTAGAAACCACCATAGCTGCACCTGCAAGTGCTGCCAGACCTATACTTATGCCCATTGCCGCATCTGTATTAGGGTTTGTGGTGCTGTTAGGATTTGTCGTTGTCTTTGATGATGAAGCCGCTGCGCTGCTGTCATTTGTTGCTTCAGAAGAAGCCTCGGAAGATGACTCCTCTGCTTTGCTCTCGCTGCTCTCCTCACTTGACGACTCCTCAACAACGTTATTGAACTCAACGTCGTCGTCCTTTGTCATTTCGTCAACGCCGTCGTTAACCAACTCAACTCTCTCCCAGCCGTAAATGCCTTCAATAGCATATGTAAGCTCATAAGCTGCTGTCTTCTGTGAAACAGCTGATGGGTGATAGTCAACTGCATAACCATTGTTTTCGCTGTCCTGAACGCTGAACTGGAAAACTGATACCTTGCTGTCGCCTGTTTCAGTCTTATAAGTGTCAACTGCATCTGTAATAGAAGGATAAAGCTCCTGTCCCATAATACCGAGTGTACAAAGTATCTCAGAATTTGGATTCTTAGCTCTTATATCCTTGAGGAAATTTACATAGCCCTTTTCAAACTCAGCACACTTATCAGGGTCACCCTTTGTGTATGAGTTATCGTTTGTACCAAGATTTACAACGATAAGCTCAGGCTGATACTGTGAGAAATCCCAATCATAATTAGCTGTCTGTTCACCGTCGAACCAGCTCCATGTAAAACAGAACTTATCATAGAAATTTGGCACAAGCAGTGCGTCATTTATCTTGCCGTTGCCTGAATAACCAGAGATCACACCAGCTCCGCTTACTGATACAAAGCTGTAGTCAGCGCCAAAATTCTGTGCTGCCTTGTAAGCATATGTCTTTGCGGCGTTCTCGTTGTAGATAGAAAATGACTTTCCAAGTGGATCGTCAACGCCGTATCCACAAGTGATAGAGTCACCAATAAACTCGATAGAATGCTTTGCTGCCTCTGTTGGCTGTGGCTTGCCGTCTACCTCAAAGCTGTCAATTGCGATAACGCTCTGTGCAGCTTCTGAAAGCTTTATGAGCTTAACTGTGCTTTCGCCCTCAGGAAGCTCTACCTCAACTGCGTTTGTCTTCTTATTTTTTATGTAGCCCTGCTTAACAAGCTTGCCGTTTACAAATACGCCAATTCTTGCCTCACCTACGCTGCCGTTTACATTGAAAACAGCCTTTGTGCCTGTGCATTTGAACTCGATACCGCTTGCAGAATAGCCAAGTATCGTTGTGTCGCCCTTTCTGTAAGTACGACCGATAAGCTTAACATTGTCGCTTGTTGCCTCATAAGAGGTGAGCTTGTCCGTTGCTTCCGTGTCTGCCATGACTGTCATTCCCATGCAGCCTGCTGCAATTGCCGCAGCACAGAAGCCTGCCAAAAACTTCTTCATACTATGATTTCCTCCGTTGTTTAATTTTTTTTGTATCTTTTGCCTTAATATTTCTCGATCCAATAATTTAATTATACTCTATCTGCAAGATATATACATTAATTTATTATTAATATTTATTCATTATTTTATTAACAGGACTGTTAAATATTCTTTATCCTCTTATAAACCACAGCCGACAGCGGTGGACAGACGAAGCTGCCTGAAACGGGCTGTTTGTTCATCTTGCCACTTTCATCAAGCCTGAGATAAAAGCTTCCCTCTGGCAGACCGAAGCCCCTGTTCTCGTAGTAAGGATTAAGTGCGATAACATAGCATTCTCCGTCTTTTTCAAGCTTCCAGCTTACGCAGTTCCAATCGTCATTGTGCATAAAATGAAGATGTGCGTTCACGTCCTCTTTAGTGTTCATTCGGAAAAGCGGACTTCCCTTTCTCAATCTTATAAGAGCCTTGTAATACTCAAAGACCTCTTTATATTCAAGCTTTCTGTTCCACTTTATGGAGTTAGTGTAGTCAGGTGCATTGTAGCTGTCATGGGAATAGATGTTCACATCGTTTGGCGCTTCGCCCTCTTTGAGTATCCTCGGCTTTGACCTAAGAAAATCCTGACCAAGCTGTATGAACGGCATCCCCTGTGAAAGTATCACTATCGCCGCCGCAAGCTTATCCATTTTTATCCTTACGTCCTCGCTGTCATTTTTCGCAGAAATACAAAGCTTGTCCCACAAAGTATTGTTGTCATGAGCCTCACAGTAATTCACCGCCTGAGTAGGTTCAAAAGCCCAGCAAGCTTCTTTTGCGTCATTTATCTGATAGTGTGGCACAGAACCGGCTATACCACGCCTTAAGGTAGAAGCCGCATTTCTGTTTCCGCTGACAAAGCCCTTGTCATATGGATTGAAAGTACCGCCCTTAATGGAATCTCTGATGTTATCGTTGAAAAGTCCAACTCTGCCAAACTGATATGAGTTCCATTTATATGCAAGCCTGTCAGCAGGGAGCGGTGACTCTCCTCCCGTCCAGCCCTCACCATACATTAGTATCTGAGGGTCTATCTTATTAAGCTCGTCCCTTATGATGTTCACAGTTTCAATATCGTGAAGTGCCATAAGGTCAAAGCGGAAGCCGTCAATCTTATATTCCGCTGCCCAAAATCTGAGAGAATCTATCATGAATTTTCTCATCATCATATGGTTTGAAGCCGTTTCGTTTCCACAGCCCGAGCCGTTTGAAAATGAGCCGTCATTTCTTATCCTATGATAATAATATGGGAAAGAACGCTCAAAAGCTGACTCCTCGGTATAGTAAGTGTGATTGTATACCACGTCCATAACAACGCCAATGCCGTTCTCGTGAAGTGCCATAACAAGCTGTTTGAACTCTCTTATCCTGCACTTAGGGTCATAAGGGTCTGTGGAATATGACCCCTCAAGGCAGTTGAAGTTCTTAGGGTCATAACCCCAGTTATATTGATTGAGCCAAGGCTTGCTCTCGTCTACAGTGGCATAATCTTCCACAGGAAGCAGATGAACATGGGTTATGCCAAGCTCTTTTAGATGCTCGATACAAGTATTCACGCCCTGATATTTCGTACCCTTATCGGCAAAAGCCACATACTTTCCTCTATGCTCAGGAACAACGCCTGATGAACTGTCCGCAGAAAAATCCCTGACGTGGCACTCATACACCACTGCGTCGCAAGCATTTCTGCACTTAGGCTTCTTGACCTTGTCCCAGCCCTCAGGGTCGGTGGTCTTGAAATCCACCACCGCACCAACGTTTCCGTTGACTCCGCAGGCTTTTGCATAGATATCTATAGTTTCATGCCTTGTTTTGTGATCGAACTCAAATGTATAGGTATAAAAAACACCGTCAAGGTCACGGAGTATCTCCACATACCAAACACCGTGGTCAAGCCTTTCCATAGGCAGGCTTTCAAGACGGCTTTTGCCCTCGCCGTCAAGATACAGATTAAGATAAACTCCCGTTGCAAGCGGTGACCATGTTTTGAACACAGTTTTGCCCTCTTTCATGACCGCACCCAGATCGTTTCCTATATATTGATTATCTCTGTCGAACTGTTCATAATTCAATCTGTACATCAACCATGCACCTTGCCTATATTTTTTACCTCTTAGATATTTTTACTTCAGACTTTCGCCAAGCACCGAGCCTTGAAGAAGCTTAGTTTCAAAGCCATCCCTCGTATTTTTAAGCAGGTCATCGCAAAGCTTTACCTTGTCCTTTTCAAGAAGCAGCAGGATAGTTGAGCCGCCGAACTCGAAATATCCCTTTTCTTCGCCCTTTGTGACCTTTATGCCTCCCTCAGTGTGCAGATTAGTTATCCTGCCCACCATAAGAGCACCGACTTCCATTTGAATAATATCTCCGAACTGCTCCGTTCTTATCATGCAATATTCTCTGGAATTTTCCTTGAAAACAGGCAGATAATTGTTCACCACAGGGTTCACAGTGTGAAGGATACCGTTTATCTTTCTGTTGTGGCTCTTTACACCGTCTGCACAATAGCAATAGCGGTGATAATCGTCCACTGAAAGTCTGATGATAACTGCATAGCCACCCTCATAACGCTTTGCAAGCTTGCTGTCCCTGAGAAGCGAGGCGGTATTATACACTGCGTTCTTTATAATAAAGGTATCAGACTGTGTTATCTTATAAGCTGTGACCTTTCCGTCTGAAGGTGACACCAGCAGATTTCTGTCCTTGGTAATAAAACGTCTGCCGGGCTTTATTCTTCTTGTGAAAAAATCATTGAATGAGCGATACATTCTTTCCTCATAGTCAAACATATCTATTCCGTTTTTTTCTGCAAAGCCGAAAATAAAAGGCACTGAGAACTTGCTGTCAAGTATCACTCTTGCACACTTTGAAAATATCGGACAGCCGAGAAATTTCATAAGCACCCTGCCCATTGCCGAGCTGTAGGCAGCCGCAAGAAAGCTATCCTGAGATGTGGTCTGTTCGTATTCTCTGCCCTGTCTGTCACGATATTTCATCTGTTTCTCTCCTTTTATTTACGTTATTGTAGGGGACGACACCCCCGACGTCCTGTTTTTCACACACCTGTCCGGCAAAAACATTTCCCATTCAGGTAACTTTTATCTTAGATTATATGCTGCATTTTAAGATAGCCGAGAAGGATTATCGCACCTATAGTAAAGAGTATCAGCACGCCCTTCATGGAAAGCTTTTTGACATTTATTTTCAATACAAAGAGTATTGAAATAAGTATCATAAAGCTATGGAAAACAAATGGAAAAATATTTCTCGGTATATTGTGCTGACCCATGAACAGCAGGGGAAGTATCATAGCAACTGTTGTAACAGGCAGACCCTTATATTCTTTTCTGTTCTCTGTTGTGTTTCTCTGACGCTCTTCCTCCATAACGTTGAAGTAGCCAAGTCTGATAACAGCGCCCAGAACTATCATAATGCTTGCGATAAGACGAAGCGGATAAACTGAGTTGTAGTGATAGCCTATGACAGCAGGGAAAACACCGAAGCAAACAAGGTCGCACAGAGAATCGATCTGTATGCCGAACACCTTTTCATGCTCTGTTCTGTTTTTCATGCTTCTTGCTATCTTGCCGTCAAAAAGGTCGCAGATACCCGAAAGAAGCAGGCAGAGAAAGGCTATGGACATATGATTTTCAAAGACCTGTGTAATGCCGAACACTGACGAAACAAGTCCTATGTATGTGAGTATTACCGAATAATTATAAAAACCGATCATTTTTTCTTTTCCTCTCATTCTTTTTCGACTTCTTTTTTAACTTCCTGCGACCCCTCAAGACTATTCTTCTTATCATTCCTCATAACGATAAAATGAGCCACAAACGTTACCAATGCGCTCATTATCAGCAGTAAATAGAAGCTGAGTCCACGGCTCAGTAGCATTGCAGGCTTTACAAGCTCTGCGGTGAAAATGCTCATGAACATATATGTGAAGCAGCCCTCTGTTACGCCTGCCGCACCAGGCAATGGCAGCATTTCAACTGCAACGCCTATCATAGTCTGAAGTGCGATAATATTCCAAAAACCTGTTCCGCTAAGGCCGTAGGACTTATACACTATCCATGTGACAGCCAGCAGGAACAGTCTCTGCACCAGTGTGATAAGAAAAATATTTATCACAGTGTGCACATTGCTCTTTATATATTCCGAACCGATCATATAATTGTCACAGATACGCTTTATTTTGTTTATGTATTTTTCGTTGTTCTTTTCTTTGAGTATCCTTATGCGTGTCAGAAGATTTATAAGCTTTATGCCCATTTTTCTCGCCCACAAAGGCTTATAGAAAATAAACACAAGCCCTGCGATATAGGCGATATTCAGTATAAAGCCGATAAGCAGAAGCCACCAAAGCCGTCCCACATGAAGCTTTATAAAGTCAAAGTTGAAAAGCAGGAACGCCACTGCAAGAAGCACCTGCACAGCCTTGAAAGCTATGGTGATGATAAGCATTATCAAGGTGGAAAAGCCTATCTTTATGCCGTCTTTCTTCATGTAATACATCTGCGCAGGCTGTCCGCCGGAAGCAGACGGCGTTATACAGCTAAAGAAAAAGCCTATAAACGAATATTTCAAACAACGCCTGAAAGGAGTTTTTACTTCAAAAAGCCTCAGCATATACTTTATTATGACCGACTCCCCTGCCACATAGCAGAACACGCACACAGCACCCACTGCAAGCCAGCTTTTCTTTGCAAGGTGAAGATCTGCCACTATGTCGGAAAATTCTTCTCCTCTGAAAAGCAGTCTTACTGTCAGCCAGCCTATGACCACAATAAAGAATATATTAAGAACATATTTCAGGTTCTTTTTTATTTTCATCATCTCCGAATTTTCAGCCTGTCCATTAAAAGGTCAGACCGTTTTTGTCCCACACATATTTTTTACAGCACGAATGCCATAAAGCACAGATTTACTATTATCTGCAAAATTGTAAATCTTATTACTACCTGAGTATCAGACCAGCCCTTGTTCTTTCTTGCATGGTCGTGAAGAGGAGTTCTTATGCCCTCCATAAAATTCTTTATTTTCAGGAAACGTCTGAAAGAAAGCTTGAGAAGTCCAAGTCCGCCGTCAAGTATGATAACTATAGCCATAGGGATAAATGCGAACGGTGCGGCAGTTTTCAAAAACATCACTGCAAGGAAAACGCCCAGCGCTCTCGAGCCTGCGTCACCCATGAGCATCTGGTTAGGCGAGCAGTTGAACCACAGATAAGCCGCAAGCGTCACGAACATTATCATAGGAAGGAGCATCTCAGCCGCACCGCTCTTTGTCACCATAAATGCAAGTGGCAGAAGAACTGTCATGACCAATGAACCGCATAGCCCGTCAACGCCGTCTGTACAGTTTGTAACGTTTATAGCCGTCCAAACGAGGACGCCTGCAAGGATGATGAACAGCGGTGCAGGGATAGTGAAAGTGGAATCTGTGATATAAAGCTTCACCTGCGAGCCGTTATAAAAATAGTATGTAAACGCAATGCCAAGAGATATAACAAGGTCGATAAGACCCTTTTTCAGGTTGCCCCAAGGAGTTTCAGCAGCATCGTCAAAATATCCGCTGAGCATGGCGGCATATACAAGCACGAGATAGATTATGTTCTCGATATCGAGAGGATAGAAAAGTGCTGTGCAAAGGGTAAAGGAAGTCACGAAGATAATTCCTGCGCCACGGGGCTTGCCCTCAGAAAGTGCGCCGTTCACAGCAAACGCTCTGCCCTGATCTTTAGGCAAAATGCGTTTGAAAAATTTCAAGCTGAAAAAAGCAATAAGAAAACTGCACAGCATTGGCACAAGCAGCACCAAGGTGGTATTATCAGTCTTAGCCAAAAGGTTATAAAACATTGTCATCGTCCTTTTCTGTTTCAATTCATACATATACTATTATATTATACAACATAGCTGTGCAAAATGCAAATATTATTATCCGTCATTTTGCACAATTTTTTCTTAATGGTTTCTTAATGTGGGGTAGGCTAGGGATTTTTTAGGGTGAGGGTTGAACACTTTGACCTTTTGTGCTATAATGATCTCAATAAGGAGGCATTTCTATGGCAATAAAAGACAAGGTGCTGGAACTTCTCGACGATAACAAGGGCAAATATCTTTCAGGCGAACAGCTTGCTGACACGCTGGGCTGTACCCGAGGGGCTGTTTGGAAGGCTGTGAAAGCTTTGCAGGAAAACGGCTACCCTATCTCTGCGGTGACGAACAAGGGCTATTCCCTTGATGAAAACACCGATATACTTTCCCTTGCAGGCATAAAAAAATATCTTGACCCTGACCGTCAGGGGCTTGAAATAGAGGTATACAAGGAAGTAAGCTCCACTAATCTGGTACTCAAAGACTATGCAAATCAGGGTGTGCCCGAGGGCAGGATAGTCATTGCAGGTATGCAGACGCAGGGGCGTGGAAGGCTTGGACGTTCTTTCTTCTCGCCATCTGATTCGGGACTTTACATGAGCATTCTTCTCCGCCCTGACATGGCTGCGGCTGACGCTGTTAAGATAACCACCGCCGCTGCGGTGTCTGTTGCCCTTGCAGTGGAAAAGGTCAGCGATCAGAAGCCTGACATAAAATGGGTTAACGACATTTACATAAACGGCAGGAAGATGTGCGGAATACTCACGGAGGCTTCTTTCAGCATGGAAAGCGGCGGACTTGACTACGCTGTGCTTGGTATCGGTGTGAACACCTACGAGCCGGAAGGCGGTTTTCCTGAGGCAATAAGAGATATCGCAGGACCGATATTCCACGAAAGAAAAAGCGATATGCGAAACAGGATAGCCGCAGAGATAATAAACAATTTCATGCGTCTTTATGACAGCTTTGAAGAAAACAGCTTTTACCCGGAATACAGAAAACGCTTGCTGTGGGTAGGCGAGAAGATAAACGTCATAAGAGGAAGCGAAAAAACTCCTGCCACAATGCTTGGGGCTGATGAGGACTGCCGCCTGCACGTCAGATATGAGGACGGCAGAGAAGAATATATTTCCTCAGGAGAGATAAGTATTCGCAAGGCTTAACATAGTACACGAAATGTTAGGTATATCTAATGAAACAAACGACTATGATTTTTTATAGTTAATTCAGTTTATCAAATAGTATCAGCAGGTCGAGTCATTGAGAAATGGCTCGATTTTTTATGTATTATAACTATATAAACGTTTTCGTTTATGTGTATTTCTACAAGTTAGTCAATGCTTATTCTAATTATATATAGCCCATGTAAATAAAAACATTATTCTTTTTGTGTCATATAGTATATAATTATAGTTGACAGTATGTCTTGATTATTGACTTTGTAATCAAATTTAACTTTAATTATATGGAGGAAATTTTATGACAAAAGAATTTGATTATTCACCGATCGACAAAATTCTTGAAAATCATGAAAAAACAGCGGTCATAGCCATATTGCAGGATATTCAGGAGATATATCACTATCTTCCAAAGGAAATATTCCCATATCTTGCAAAAAAGCTTGGCACAGGCGAAGCAAGAATATACAGCGTTGCGACCTTTTATGAGAATTTTTCTCTCGAGCCAAAGGGCAAATACGTTATCAAATGTTGTGACGGCACTGCCTGTCATGTAAGAAAATCTATACCTATTCTCGAATATCTCAGAGGAGAGCTTGGTCTTAGCGAGAAGAAAACCACCACTGACGATCTGATGTTCACAGTGGAAACTGTTTCATGTCTTGGCGCTTGTGGACTTGCCCCTGTTCTCACTGTGAACGATGTTGTTCACCCTGAGATGAATCCTGACAAGGCTGCGGCTCTGCTTAAGGAACTGAGAGAAAAGGAGGCTGAATAATATGCTGCTGAAAACGAAATACGATCTTGACAACGCTCGTGAACAGTATGGTAAGCTTGTTGACAAGCAGGCTAGAAAAGTGCTTGTTTGCGCAGGTACAGGCTGTGTTGCAGGCGGTTCGCTGAACATATACCAGAAGCTTATAGAAACTATCTCCGCAAAGGGATTGGAATGCGTGGTGGCACTTGCTGACGAGCCACATGATGATGATATCCACGATGGCGCTATCGGCGTAAAAAGAAGCGGCTGTCACGGCTTCTGCGAAATGGGTCCACTTGTTAGAATAGAGCCGGAGGGCTGGCTTTACACTAAGGTAAAGCTTGACGATGTTGACGAGATAGTTGACAAGACTATCTGCAATGGCGAGTGCGTTGAAAGACTGTGCTACAAGAAAAACGGTGAAATATATCGCCAGCAGTCAGAAATACCATTCTATAAGATGCAGCAGCGTATCGTCCTTGAACACTGCGGTCACATTGACGCTACTTCCATAAAGGAATATCTTGCTATTGGCGGCTACAGAGCCTTTGAAAAGGCACTTCTCAATATGTCACCTGAGGATATCCTCAACGAAATGACAGAATCTAATCTTCGTGGACGTGGAGGCGGAGGATTCCCTCTTGGCAGAAAGTGGACAAGCGTTGCAAAGCAGAAAAGCCCTACAAAATACATAGTCTGCAATGGTGACGAGGGCGACCCTGGCGCATTTATGGATCGTTCTATCATGGAGGGCGACCCACACAGACTTCTTGAAGGCATGATGATAGCCGGTATCGCAACAGGCGCAAAAGAGGGATATATCTACGTTCGTGCGGAATATCCGCTGGCAGTATCACGTCTTAAAGGTGCGATCGCACAGGCTGAGCAGTTTGGTCTGCTTGGTGACAATATACTCGGCACAGATTACTCATTCAGAATACATATAAACCGTGGTGCAGGCGCATTTGTTTGCGGTGAAGGATCTGCCCTGACGGCTTCTATCGAGGGCAAGCGTGGTATGCCTAGAGTTAAGCCGCCAAGAACTGTTGAACATGGTCTTTTCAACGAGCCTACAGTTCTCAACAACGTTGAAACGCTTGCCAACGTGCCTGTTATCATAAACAACGGTGCAAAATGGTTCAGGAGCATAGGCCCTGAGAACTCCCCTGGAACAAAGGCTTTCGCTCTTACGGGCAACATCTCGAACACCGGTCTTATTGAAGTGCCAATGGGAACTTCTCTCAGAAAGGTAATATTCGATATCGGCGGCGGCATGAGAGGTGACGGAAAGTTCAAGGCTGTTCAGATAGGCGGTCCGTCAGGCGGCTGTCTTGTTACACCTAACCTCGATATCCAGCTTGACTTTGACTCGCTGAAAAAAGTCGGTGCTATGATCGGCTCAGGCGGACTTGTTGTTATGGACGATAAGTCCTGTATGGTAGAAGTTGCAAGATTTTTCATGAATTTCACCCAGAACGAGTCCTGCGGAAAGTGCGTTCCGTGCCGTGAGGGTACAAAGAGAATGCTTGAGATACTTGAGCGTATCGTAAATGGTAACGGTCAGGAGGGGGATATCGAACTGCTTCTTGAGCTTGCCGACACTATCTCCTCAACTGCTCTCTGCGGTCTTGGAAAGACGGCTGCATTCCCTGTTGTATCTACAATAAAGAACTTCCGTGAGGAATATGAAGCTCACATAAGAGATAAGAAGTGTCCATCAGGCAACTGCAAGAAGCTTGTGACATATCAGATCGACCCTGAGATATGCAAGGGCTGTTCAAAGTGTTCAAGAGTCTGTCCTGTGGGTGCGATCAGTGGCGAGATCAAAAAGTCGTTCAAGATCGACACCTCTAAGTGCATAAAGTGCGGAGCTTGTATTTCCAACTGCCATTTCAAAGCTGTCAAGGAGGTTTAATTTTAGCTATGAATAAAGAGTTTATGATAATCGACAATATCCCCGTTGCTATAAACGGTGAAAAAAATCTGCTTGAGCTTATCAGAAAGGCAGGCATCGAGCTTCCTACATTCTGTTACTATTCTGAGCTTTCAGTATACGGTGCCTGCAGAATGTGCATGGTGGAAAACAAGTGGGGTGGCATGGAAGCCGCTTGCTCAACTCCTCCGAGAAACGGTATGGAGATATACACAAACACACCAAGGCTGAGAAAATACCGCAAGATGATATTGGAACTTCTTCTTTCAAATCACTGCGGTGAATGTACTACCTGCGATAAAAACGGCAAGTGCAAATTGCAGGAGCTTGCCGCAAGATTTGATATCCACAGGGTACGTTTTGACAATCCAAAGTCCAAGCCTTGTATCGATGATTCTTCTGTATCTATCACCAGGGACGCCAACAAGTGTATCCTCTGCGGTGACTGCGTAAGAGTGTGCAACGAGGTACAGAATGTTGGTGCAATAGATTTTGCATTCAGAGGTTCAAAAATGAAGGTCGCCTGCTCATTTGACAAGCCTATAGGCGATTCAAACTGCGTTGGCTGCGGTCAGTGTGCGGCAGTCTGTCCAACAGGTGCTATCATCATAAAGAACGACAGCCACAGGCTTTGGAAAGAGCTTAATCAGGAGGACACTATCGCAGTGGCTCAGGTAGCTCCGGCTGTAAGAGTTGCAGTGGCAAAAGAGTTCGGCTACAACGGTGAGAACGTTATGGGCAAGATAGTTGCAGCACTTAGAAGAATAGGCTTCAACTACATTTTTGACACATCTACAGCCGCAGACCTCACTGTTATGGAAGAGTCAAAGGAGTTTGCAGACAGGCTTGCAAACGGCGGAAAGCTCCCGCTGTTCACATCATGCTGTCCTGCATGGATAAAGTATGCTGAGAACGAGTATCCTGAGATACTGCCTAACATTTCCACTTGCCGCTCACCAATGCAGATGTTTGCTTCCGTAATAAACGAGAAGTTCAAGGGCGAGGGCAAGAAGATACTTTCTGTTGCTGTTATGCCTTGCACTGCTAAAAAGGGAGAAGCCGCAAGAGATGAGTTCAAGGACGAGAACGGCAAACCGTTGGTTGATTTTGTCATCACAACTCAGGAGCTTATCATGATGATAAAAGAAGCCGGTATCGTGTTCAACGAAATAGAGCCGGAAGCTGTTGATATGCCGTTCGGCACTATGACAGGCGCAGGTGTTATCTTCGGTGTAACAGGCGGTGTAACAGAAGCAGTTATCAGACGTGTTTCCACAGACAAGTCACTTGCTTCCCTGAGAAATCTTGCATTCGAGGGCGTAAGAGGCTTCGAGGGCATAAAGGAGCTTGAAGTACCTCTTGGCGACAAGGCTATCAAGGTCTGCGTTGTAAACGGACTTCGCAATGTTGAAGTCATAATGAACAGAATGAAAGCTGGCGAGCATTTCGACCTTATCGAAGTTATGGCTTGTCCAAACGGCTGTATAGGCGGCGCAGGTCAGCCAAAGGCTACTATCGACGAGAAGAAAGAGCGCAGTGTTAATCTTTACAATGCTGACAAGCTTTGCACTTTGAAGCGTTCAGAAGAAAATCCGCTTATGGATAAGCTTTACGAGGGTATCCTCAAGGGCAGAGAGCATGAGCTGCTTCATGTAAGCTATGTAAAATAACAAAACAGCATAAATAGCGAAAGGCTGCACGAAATTGTGCAGCCTTTTTGTATCGAAAAAAACTATAATAAAGGGGTGATCTGAGGTCGCCCCAACATATGAACAGCGTATTTACATAAATTGTAGGGGACGGCGCCCTCGACGTCCCGCTTATTTAGAACGTTGTCAATAAGCTCAAGTTTGCACGAAATGTGCAGCCTTTTTTTGACGGATTATTTTATTATGATATATCCTCCACCTTGACAGCTCTCTTTTCATTTCTGTAGTTGACTACCTCTCCAAAAGTGCAGTATATAACAGAGAACACAGGAACAGCGATGAACATTCCGAATATGCCAAAGAGGTTTCCGCCTATGGTGATAGCGAAAAGTGTCCATAGTGACGGCAGACCAACCGAGTTTCCTACCACCTTTGGATAGATAAGATTGCCCTCAATAGCCTGAATAATGAACATGAACAACAAAAACAGCACAGCCTGCTTGAAATCCGTCACACATATAAGCAGGAAGCCCACCACATAGCCAAGAAAAGCTCCCACAATAGGGATAAGTGCAGTGCAGGCAACGAGTATGGCAATAAGCACTGCATTCGGGAAGCGGAAGATAGCCATACCAATACCGCAAAGAGAGCCGAGGATAATGGCTTCCGTGGTCTGACCCACAAGGAAGTTCGCAAAAGTGTCGATAGAGCGACGGCATATACGGCTTATGCGGTCGGTGATACGATTGCTGAGAAAAGCACAGCTTATGCGCTTGCACAGGTCTTTGAGCCGCTCTTTTGCGGCAAGCATATAGACTGCAAAGCAGATTCCCAAGAAGAAGTTCACAAGACCTGAGAAAAGATCTGTCACAAAGCTTACAGTGGAGCTGAGTGTGTTCAAGATCACAACGCCGTCTTTCAGCCAGCTTGTAACCTTATCGATAATATCAGCAGTGCTTATATTCATTCTGTCAAGCCACCCTGCTATCTCAGGGGAATTGTTGAGCTTGTTGGAAATATTTGAAATAAGCACAGGGATATCGTCTGAAAGCTGAGAGAAAGTCTTTATGAGTGCAGGGATAATAAGCCAGCACACAAGTGCCACAACGCCTAGGCAAAGCAGAAAGGTCAGCACTATCGAGCATGGCCTTTTCAGCGTTTCCACAGTTTTGGCATATTTCTCTTTTTTAGGCTTCTTAAAGAGCCTCTTTTCAATGCCTGACATTGGCACATTCAGGATAAATGCGATTATACAGCCAAATATAACAGGCTTCAAGACCCCGATCATTACGCCCAGAAGTCTAAAAAACTTGTCATAGTTGGTCAATCCCCAAAAGAGCACTACGCCAAGAACCACAAGGGCTGCATTTTCTTTGAATTTTTTTGTGAATTTCATTAGTTTCTCCTTACAAAAACGAGCTGTACAGCCTTTGCCGTACAGCTCTCAAATCGCTTAGAAATTAGTGTTAAGGCTGAGATACTGTCCGCTCTGATAAAGATAGATCAGATATACCACAGACGCATAGATAGTTACAACAAGCACCACCAATGTTGTAAATGCGGCGAGAATGTTCAGTATCGGGATAAACGCAACAACAAGGCACACTGCCATGACAATAAGGCAGGTCTTGTTTACATTCCACACATGGTCGCCCTTGTTTGCAAGGCCGTAGTTCTTCACGTCCCTGAGCAGGTCGCCTGTTGATTTGCAGATATAGTAAAGCACCGCTATGTTCATTACATTGCCAGCAAAACTCAGAACACTTGATATCGCATTATTGTCAATAAATGTGTCAACTATTGAAAAGATAAGATCAGCCACTGTGAAAACAAGAGCTGTCTGATAACCATTATGGTCTTTTGAAGCTTCAAGTATTCCCCATACGTTGAAAATAGTTGCGGCTACGGTACAAGTCATCAAAAGAAGTGCGCCTATCCCAGGTATAAAAGCAAGCGGAACTCCTATAACACCTATGATCTTTGCCAGAAACACCTTTTTGATACCGCTTGCGGCATTTGGATATTTTACCATTTTATTACCCCCTATATTTCGATTTCTTAATCAAGTTTGATATTCATTATCGGCTGTGAAACGTCTGCGCCGGCAGGTACCATTGGAAGAACGTTTATATCCTTGTTGATGATAACGTCCACAAGGCAAGGCTTACCGCATTTGAGAGCCTTTTCAAGCATCGGCTTTATCTCGGATTTCTTTGTTATCCTTATGCCCTCAACGCCAAATGCGTCGGCAAGCTTCATAAGGTCTGTTCCTCTTTCGATATTCGTCTGAGAAAATCTCTTGCCGTAGAAAAGTCTTTGCCACTGTCTTACCATTCCGAGAACGTCGTTCTCGAAAACAAGCTCAACAAGCGGTATCTTATGCTTTGCAAGTGAAGAAAGCTCGTTGCAGTTCATGAAGAAGCTTCCGTCGCCTGCGATGTTTACTACTGTTCTGTCAGGGTTGCCCACTTTTGCACCCATTCCTGCGCCAAAGCCGTAGCCCATTGTACCAAGTCCGCCGCTTGAAGCAAAGCTTCTTGGACACTTGAAGTTATAATACTGTGCAGCCCACATCTGATGCTGACCGACTTCTGTGGAGATGATAGCCTTGCCGTCTGTAAGTCTGTCAAGCTCTTCGATAACGTCCTGCGGAAGCACCTCGTCCTCGCTCTCGATAGGCACCATTCTCAGCGCATACTGCTTTTTCCAATCCATAACAGTATTCATCCAAGCCTCGTGCTTCATATCAGGAAGAAGCTCGCAAAGCTTTGCAAGGATATACTTAACGTCTCCAGTAACATGGCTGTAAACGTCGATATTCTTGCCTATCTCGGCAGGGTCTATATCAATATGTATGATCTTCTTATCCTTTGCAAATGTCTTAGCGTTGCAAAGAACTCTGTCGGAAAATCTCGAGCCAAGAACTATCATAAGGTCACATTCGCTGAGTGTCATAGCGGCTGTCTTTGTGCCGTGCATACCAAGCATACCGATATAGCAGTCCTTAGTATTGTCAAGTGCGCACTGACCCATAAGTGACAATGAAACAGGTGCGTCCACTTTTCTTACGAACTCAGCCATTTCTTCTGTTGCGTCAGCAGAAACAACTCCGCCGCCTGCGTAGATAAAAGGCTTCTCAGCATTCTTTATAAGCTCTGCCGCAGCAGCTATCTCCTCGTTTATGCCCTCAGGATTGTGATTTACTACCTTCTTAGGCTCTTTCTTCTCATAGACCACAAGTGCGCCTGTAATATCCTTTGGTATATCTATAAGAACAGGACCCTTTCTGCCCTCGTTTGCAATATAGAAAGCTTCTCTGATAATGTCAGCAAGCTCCGCAGGGTCTTTCACAATGTAGTTATGCTTTGTGATAGGCATTGTTATCCCGCAGATATCTACCTCCTGAAAAGAGTCAAGACCAAGCAGATCTCTTGTTACGTTTCCTGTGATAGCCACCATAGGGATAGAATCCATATAAGCTGTGGCGATACCTGTTACAAGGTTCGTAGCACCCGGACCTGAAGTTGCGATAACAACGCCCGTTCTGCCTGTTGTTCTTGAATATCCGTCAGCCGCATGGCAGGCAGCCTGCTCATGGGCGGTGATAACATGGTGTATCTTATCAGAATATTTATACAGCGAGTCATATATGTTTAGAACTGCTCCGCCCGGATAGCCGAACACTGTATCGACGCCCTGCTCCAGCAAACATTCAATTATAACGTCTGAGCCACGTAACTCTTTCAACATTTTTTATTTCCTCCAAATTACAAAATACATCTAAAATCATAAAAATATATCAATATATGATTATACTATATCTGCTTTAAAAAGTCAATACTTTCATTCATTTGGCTCATAAGCTCGTCCACCGTATCAGAGAAAAGCTTTGCCTGCTCGTCAGGCTTCTTTTCCTCTACAGCTTCCGCCTTTTCAGGCTTCTGACTTTCAAGCATATCCTGCACGCTCACCGTCTTTTCCACAGCCTTTTTTGCTGTGAGCGTTTTAAGCTCATGATCGTCAAGATATGGCTTTATGCCCACAACGGAAACATTGTCAGTTCCGCCGTTTGTGAGGGCAAGCTCCATTATAGCGCCTAGCTTTTCAGAAACAGAAAGGTCAAGACCAAGCCCCACCACCATTTCTTCCTCAGAAACGTAATCCGACACGCCGTCTGACACTATGATTATCATATCGTCAGGTTCTTTGCCAAAATCAGCCACCAATGGTGTTTGTGCCACGTCAGGTTCATTGAGAGTGCTGCCGATAGAAGATATTATGGCATTCTGATACTGTGGCTCAAGCTCTGACACATCTTCTATCCTGCCATGCTCATACATATATCGTGCATAGGATTGGTCAACAGATATCTGTCTGATAGTGCCGTTCACATAGCGGTACATTCTGCTGTCGCCAACGTTTATGCACATTGCTCTGCTTTCCTCGTCCACTGCAAGGCAACACAGGGTGGTCTGCATATTTGCAGCGTTTTCAGCCCTTACGCCCTGCTTTTTTATTTTGTTGTGAACATCAATAAGCGTTCTTTTCATATCCACCCCTGAATTATATTCAAGAATGGAAAGATGCCTTAAACAAAGCTCCGAGGCGACCTCTCCTGCATTTTCTCCACCAACGCCGTCGCAAACGGCTGCAATAAAAGGAGCAGCGACAGTTGATTCATAGCTGCCGCTGTTGATGACCTCGTGGTCTATTAAAATGCAGTCCTCATTCTGTTCACGGTAATTTCCCTTGTCTGTTATTCCGAAAATATAATAATACATTTATTATCACCGTCTGAAAACTGGTATCGTGCTGTTATATCATATCTGCAACAAGACTGCCCATTTCCTTACAGCCAACGAGCTTCATGCCCTCTGACATGATATCGCCTGTTCTGTAGCCTGCTTCAAGGACTTTCTTGACAGCATTGTCGATAGCGTCTGCTTCCTTATCCATATCGAAAGAAAATCTCAGAAGCATTGAAGCTGAAAGGATAGTAGCGATAGGGTTAGCCTTATCCTGTCCTGCGATATCAGGTGCAGAGCCGTGGCTAGGCTCATACATACCGAACTTTGTGTCATTCAGTGAAGCGGAAGCCAGCATACCAAGTGAGCCTGATATCATAGCGGCTTCGTCTGAAAGGATATCACCGAACATATTCTCTGTAAGGATAACGTCAAACTGCTTAGGATCTCTTACAAGCTGCATTGCGCAGTTGTCAACGAGCATATGCTCAAGCTCGACCTCAGGATAATCCTTAGCTACCTCGTTTACTACCTTTCTCCAAAGTCTTGAAGAATCAAGAACGTTAGCCTTATCAACGCTTGTAACTTTCTTTCTTCTCTTCATGGCGATGTCAAAGCCACGGATAGCAATTCTTCTTATCTCGTTCTCGTTATATGTAAGAGTATCAACGGCAGTTTCAACTCCGTCAACGTTCTCTGTCTTTCTCGCACCAAAATACAGACCGCCTGTAAGCTCTCTCATTATCATCATGTCGAAGCCGTCGCCGATTATATCGTCCTTAAGGGGGCAAGCTTCTCTAAGCTCAGGATAAAGATTTGCAGGACGCAGGTTAGCGAACAGACCAAGCTCTTTTCGTATTTTCAAAAGTCCGGCTTCAGGTCTGAGGTTCGGAGCAAGCTTATACCATGGTGAAGTGGAAGTATTTCCGCCGATAGAGCCAAGCAGAACTGCGTCTGAATTCTTTGCTATCTCGACAGCCTCGTCTGTAAGCGGAACGCCATATTTATCTATAGAACAGCCGCCCATAAGGATATCAGTATAAACAAACTTATGACCGAACTTTTCAGCAACCTTGTCGAGGACCTTCTGTGCTTCTGTTACTATTTCAGGGCCTATCCCGTCGCCCTTTATAACTGTTATTTTCTTTTCCATGTTATTTTTCCTCCTCAGAATTTAAAGTCGAAACGCTTATCTCGCAGGAATAACTCTGCTTTTCGGCTGTCATGAACAAAATGCCTGTATAGACCGAACACTCGCCGTCAATAAGCTTCTTTTTGCAATAATCGTCAGCAGCCATGCCTTTGAGCTGATACTGCATATAAGTGTCCGCCGTATCAGTGCCGTCAAAGTTCACCTGACTATAGTCTATCTCCTCGCCGTCCATATAATATGACCAGTAGTAAGACAAACCGTCAGAGCCTTTGACCTTTATGCTGTTGGGTGAAACAGTGCTGTCTATGCTTGCTTCGTCTATATTCGCCCAAAGTCCGTTGAAAGTGGAAAATCCAGCACCATTTATCTCAGGCTTATTGCAGGCAAAGGTCTTTGTTGTAACGCCTTTTTTATCGGTCTTTTCGTCCTTTTCCACAAGCACTATACTGCTGTTTGAAGCAGTTCCCCTTGCAAAACTGCCGCCAAGCTTTCTGTTTATCTCTGCAGAGCTTAGGGTCAGGTCTATCTTGCTGCCGTCCACCATTACCATAAAAGGCAGAAAATCCTTGCTGCTGTATTCAAATTTATTACTGCTCTCCTCTTTTTTCGAGCAGCCTGCGCTGCACACCAGCATTACCCCTGCTGCAAGTGCCGCAAATAGCTTTTTAGCTTTCATAGCTTCACCCCTTCATAGAAACAGTTCAAGGGCGACCCCTTTTGAGAGATCCCCCTTAAAGCTTCAAAATATCTTATTTAAGTGAGTTAAGAAGACCATTGCTGTTGATGATATTGATAAGAAACTCAGGGAACGACTGACCCTGATAAGTCTCATTCTTGGTCTTGTTTGTGATAACGCCGCTGTCGAAATCTATCTCCACCTCGTCACCGTTATCTATCTTCTCAGCAGCTTCCTCGCACTCGATGATAGGAAGTCCGATATTTATAGCGTTTCTGTAGAATATTCTTGCGAATGTCTTTGCTATAACGCAGGATATTCCGCTTGCCTTGATAGCAGCAGGCGCATGCTCTCTTGATGAACCACAGCCGAAGTTGCTCTTTGCTACCATTATATCGCCCTTCTGAACGTTCTTTGCAAAGTCAACGTCAATATCCTCCATGCAGTGCTGTGCAAGCTCCTGCATATCAGGTGTGTTGAGGTATCTTGCAGGGATAATAACGTCTGTGTCTACGTTATCCCCGTATTTATGTACTTTTCCGCAAGCTTTCATTATGAAAACCCCTTTCGTCAAACTTTATCAGCCCTGCTTGAACTCTGACGAATGGAATATATTTTCTCCTATCGCCTGTTTTCTAAGCTCTTCATATATCTTTTCAAGATACGGGCCGTCTATAGTATCCTTGTTTCTTGTAATAAAATAGCAGATCTTTACCTTGTGGAACATTCCCTCTTTAACGAGAGCATACACAGGTGTACCCCCGATATTGGAGGTATAAAAGGTATTGAAGCCCTTCTTGTCAATAAGAGCCTGCGTCATTTCCACGGTAAATGTATTTTTGTCATGGAGTTCCTGAATGATCTCGTCAGCCTTCTCCTCACGCTGATAGTCATTTAGTGAAGTTCCGTACTTCTTTGTAACAATACTAAGAAGTATATCGGAGAATATTTCCCTAAGATAATTTTTCATCTGTTCTCGCTCCCAAGTCGTATATGCGGTCATGCCGCATATCAATTATTCCCCCAACGCAAGATCTGTCAGCTGATTTTCTCCCCGAATATCACATAACTTCCGACGGCTGTGAGATCTTGCCTGTCACAGCTGAAGCGGCGGCAACGTAAGGTGAAGCCAGATAAACCTCTGATTCTGGGTGACCCATACGTCCCACGAAATTTCTGTTTGTTGTTGCAACGGCTCTTTCGCCCTTTGCAAGAATACCCATATGTCCGCCAAGACATGGACCGCAGGTAGGTGTAGAAACCGCACAGCCTGCATTTATGAATATCTCCAGCAGACCCTCTTTCATGGCCTGCATATATACCTTCTGTGTGGCAGGGATAACGATACATCTAACGTTCTTTGCCACCTTTTTGCCGTCAAGTATCTCAGCGGCACATCTCAGATCCTCTATCCTGCCGTTCGTACATGAGCCGATGACCACCTGATCTATCTTGACCTCCGGGATATCGTCAAATGTTCTTGCGTTCTCCGGCAGATGTGGGAAAGCGACTGTAGGCTTTATCTGGCTGAGGTCGATAGTGTATTCAGCCTCATACTCAGCGTCATCGTCAGCCTTGTATATCTTATACTCTCTGTCTACCTTATCCTTGATGTAATCAAGTGTAACATCGTCAACTGCAAATATGCCGTTTTTTGCACCTGCTTCGATAGCCATGTTAGCCATGCAAAGCCTGTCCTCCATGGAAAGGTTTTTCAGACCCTCGCCTGAAAATTCCATAGACTTGTAAAGTGCGCCGTCAACGCCTATCATGCCGATTATATGAAGTATAACGTCCTTAGCGGCACTATACTTTGGAAGCTTGCCCACGATATTGAACTTGATAGCGGCAGGGACTTTGAACCAAGTCTTTCCCTTTGCCATGCCTGCGCACATATCTGTTGAGCCGATACCTGTTGAAAATGCGCCAAGTGCACCATATGTACAAGTATGTGAGTCAGCACCGATAACGCAGTCGCCTGGAGCGACAAGTCCTTTTTCAGGAAGCAGAGCGTGTTCAATGCCCATATCGCCAACGTCGAAATAATTCTTTATGTCATACTTTGAAGCAAAGTCACGGCAGGTCTTGCACTGTGTAGCGGATTTGATATCCTTGTTAGGTGCAAAGTGATCCATGACCATTGTGACCTTATTCTTATCGAAAACATCTGTAAAGCCCGCTTTATTGAACTCGTTGATAGCCACAGGGGACGTAACGTCATTGCCGAGAACCAGGTCAAGGTTCGCCATTATAAGCTGACCTGCCTTGACTTCGTCAAGACCTGCGTGGGCTGCCAGAATTTTCTGAGTCATTGTCATACCCATTTAATATTACTCCTTACTATCAGATCTCAGAGTTTACCAAGATCCTTTATTTTTTATACCCATTTATTATACCACTATTTTGATGTTAATGCAAATACATATTTATTATATATCTATGAATAATATTTATACTAAACGTTTGAGATAGGAACATATCTCTTTTACTTTTACATATAAATCGCGAAAATTTTAATCAGATTTTATACAATAGCACTAAACATTAACTGAAATATCCTTCATAACATCACAAAATACGAACATTCACGGGAAAATACCGTCAACCCTCTTGACTTCATTTGCATGGCATAACTGTTCTCTTACTGCGAAAAATAATATTACAAAGAAAAGAGGAGGAAACAGCAATGAAGATGAAGTCAATGATAACAGGCGTTTCAATGGCGATAGCCGCAGGAACAGTGGCTTATGCAGTCACAGAGGCGACATCAAGCGAAAAGAAAATGCTTAAAAGCCGCACAGGTCGTGCTATCAGAGCTATCGGTGACGTAATGGACGGCATTTCAATGATGATGAAATAGCCCTCATGCAGGAGCGTACCATGGTGGTAACGCTCCTGTTTTTTTTGCATTTTTAACTCTGACTTATCTTTTTCAGCAGCGTAAGAGCGTCGATAACGTCGACCTTTCCATCACCGTTCATATCCGCACGCTTTAGCTGAGCGGGATCAAGCTGTGTCTTGCCTGCATTGTAACGCAGCATGAGCAAAGCGTCCACAACTGTCAGATACTTGTCACCATTCACGTCTCCCTGCTGCAGGGTCTGTGAAGCGGCCTTTCTTGTTATTTTTATTGTGTACGTCCGTTTTACACCGCTTGCCGCCGTGCAGGTGACCTTGACAGTGTTTTCGCCGGTTTTAAGGCTCACCTTGCCCTTTCCAGACACCTTTGCACTTTTGCCCAGCGGATTTGCATTAACAGTAACAGAAGAAACCTCCGCATTGACTTTGGCAGTATAGCTTGCGGTGAATTTATCGAATTTTGGTGAAATGTTCGAGCCTGAAACGCTGAGAGATTTAAGATAATTGTTGTTATCTCCACTGCTTGTAGGCTTTGGGCAAAGTTTATCAGGCATATTGTTGTAAACAGGTATCTTGAATTCCATTGCACTGTTCAAAATATCCTGAGAATAGGCGTTTTTTAAGCTTATTGCTTCATTCGCCTGACCGAAAACGCAGGTCATATACTGGTGGTAATAAAGCCCATTTCCGCCGTCTACCATATCAAATTTTTGCAGATAAAGGGTATCCTGACCCTTTGTTATGTAGCCTGTGCCTAAGAATATCGAGCCGCCCACTATGGACTTGTACTGATTTGTCCAAGGAAGAAGATAGGTCGGATTAGTAGTCTTTGCATACTTACAGCCCATTTCTGCGGCTGTCATGGTGGAGGTCGCATAAGCCTGAATGTCAAAAAAGTTGAAATAATTCTCATAGCCTTTCACAGTACCAAGGGATTGCGGCGCACCATTTACGCCCTGCTCGTTTCTGCACCTTGAAGCAAGATGATAAGGTGAAACGCCCGATCTCTTTGCAGCGTCCATAAAGGTCTGCGAATATGTATACTTTTTCTTTGTGTCAGGACAAGTGTAGCTTCCGCTCATAAAAGTGTCTGCAAGAATAGTTTTTACACCGCTTTCCGTCTGATACGAGGGATCATATGACTGATTTTCAAACATGAAAATGTATGTATCGTTGAGAAAATTTCTCGGATCCATATAATACATTATTATCTCTTTTGAAGCCGCCACCCACGAGCCGTCAAGCCCATACCAATAACCGCCGTTAAAATCATATGCACCCTTTTCCATTGACTTCCATGAAGCCAATGCCGACGAGTGGACAAGGTTTCTGCCCACAACACATTCTTCCTTTAACGCAGTGTTCCAATTCACGCCAAGCTTCTGTGCGGTAAATATCCACTTTGGGTGCTGTTCATGGAGCGTCCGCAGATATGGTTTATAGCTTTCAGGAAAGCCCTGCTTTGTCATATAGCTCTCAAAATCAGCGTCAGAACTGCCCTGTGAACCGCTTGATGTTAGCTGAACATATGCCGCCGAAACATAGCCCGTCACATTGCCGCATGATATCTTATACCATTTCGCACCGCTTGAGTCGGTGGTTTCGGAAAGTATAGTCAGGCTGTCGCCATAGCTTACTGTGCCTGTTTTTGAATAGCCTGTGCCTGCACCGCTGCGAACGTTCAGAACGTCTGCCGTACAGCTTCCCGTTATATTTGCCGCCGAAGCCGTCAAACATGAAGCCGCCATTGACGCTGCAATAGCAAATGACAGGATATATGAAATCATCTTTTTTATCAACTCGTTCACCTCAGAAGATATAGGCAATACCGCAACAAGGCACGCCTATGTATAAGTCCTTATTTTTACACACATTGGTTTGTACATTTTTCTGTATCAAGTACAAAACTTCACCCTCATTATAGTACATTTCTCAGGGCTTTGTCAACAGTCTTTTTGATTCATAAAAAATTTACATTTAGTAAAATACAGCTTTCACTTAAAAGTTACAGATTTATTACAGCGTATTTAGTGGCTTTGCTGTTGATCGGTACATACATATTGTGACACAAATGCTCTCATTATAAATATATCCAAAAAAATATGCTTATTTTCGCTGTTTTGACTATTGACGTGTTACTTTATATTGTGATATAATCCTATTACGACAAAGGTAACAGAACTTGTAATATTTTATAATGAAATATTACAAATTAAAGACAAAACAATAGTAAACAAAATTAATCAAGAGCAAAATACTGACAGAAAAACACGATTTTGCAACGGAGGTATCAAATGAAAAAACTGAAAATAAACAAGGTGGCGCTGTCGGTGGCAACAGCGTTTCTTATGCTCACGAGCATTGTTTCCACAGTGGCTAGTGCATCAGGCGGAAACGAGATAAAGCTCACAAGCGACAAGAACTTTGCAAAGGCAGGCGACAGCATAAACGTAAAAGCGAGCCTTGAGCCTGATAAAACAGGCGTTGCAGGCTTCACTATAGACCTGCATTATGACCCGTCAAAGGTAACAGTATATGTGCCGACCGACGAAGAGAGCGAGAGTACATACAATGTGAGAAGCAAATTCTCTGTTATAACCAACTATGTTGCTTCATCAGGCACTATAAAAATAGTCGGTGCAAACCTCACGGGTTCTAACATAAAGGACAGCACAGACCTTGCCCTTGCAACTTTCAAGGTAAAGGACGGCGTAACAGGCAAGATTAACTATTGGGTAGAGGTTGAAACAATGGTGGCGGAAGCCGACGGTGGATACAAGTCAGTTTCATACTCAGCACCTACAGAGGGTTCACCGCTCACTGTCAGCGCAGGGGAGGAGATCACAACAACTCCTGCAACGACCACTACGACCGCTTCATCTAAGGCTGAAGCTGCTACGACTACATCAAAGTCGACCACAACTACAACGACGACTACAGCAAAGACTACGACCAAGTCCGAAGCGACTACCACAACTACGGCTAAGTCTGAGAAAGTTACAACAACTACGACAAAGCCTGCTGAAACCACCACAACGACTACAAAAGCAAAGAGCGAAACTCAGACCACTACAACCGCAACATCTGCACAGCCTGAGTCCGAACCGCTTTTCACACACAAGCAGGGTGACGCTGACTTCAACAGCGAAACTTCCCTTCAGTTCGGTTTCAAGCTTTCTGACTACATAACAGACTATTCACAGCATTACAATGTAAAAGTCAACGTAAAGTCATCAGGCAACGCAAGCGGCGCAGTCGGTGCATTGGTAGACGGAAGCTGGTCTGCACAGAGCACGAAGCTCACAGGCGGCGAGGAAACACAGTGGATATACTCAGATCTTGACCCTTCAAGAACAAGTGACGAGGTTTTCGTACAGCTTTATTACTTAAAGGCAAATGCAGATTTTCAGATAGCTTCCGTGGAAGTAACACCTGTCAAGGAAGCAGTTGACACATCATCCGTTACAAAGGTCACAGCGGCAGAACCAAAGCCTGCTGACGATACAACGACCACAACTACTACAACAGCAAGCACAGAGCCAAAGGCTGACGAAAACACACAGCCTGAAAGCACTACCACAACAGCAGCCAGACAGCCTGAAAATGTCGGTGCGGCTGTTACTACAGTAAGCGAGGGCGACAGTTCGCAGGAGCTTACAGAATCACAGGCAACAGAAAAGATACAGCAGATAGTTGACGAGGTCTCATCGCAGGCTGACAGCTCAAAAGTAAATCCGTCAACAGGCGTTGAAATGACAAAGAACATTCTCACTGTCATTGCCGCAGGATATGTTATTTTTGCGATATTTGCAGTTATCTTCAACAGATTTGCCGCAAAGGACGAAGAATAATAACCGAATATATTTCTTTTGGCTATAAAAACGGACGTTTCCATCGGAAGCGTCCGTTTTTTCGTCAGGAACACCAAGGGGATAGTGTGATCCTGCATTTTATTGATCTTCTATAACTGGCGGAATGAAATTCTCTAAGGCGCTGAGAAGCTTTGGGTGTCGTATAACAAAATGTATAGCAGGCGCGTTTCCCTTTGATATCATCGCCCACTGACCTTCATGGATCAGTATTTGCAAATTGCAGAAGGTCTGCCGCTTAGCATATTTAAGGCTATAGTTTTCATGTGTCTGTGCATAGCGTTCTGTGCTTTTTAAATGTGCAGAATAATCATCATAGCTGTAAAGAACATCACTGTCACAGAATACACCCGACAGGTCAAGGGCATGGGGACGTGTTTCAAATTTCTCTCGGGAAAGACAGCATATCTCGTCCTCTATGGTCATGGTTTCCAGTATGCTCTCAACTCGCTTTTTACGCTCGCTGACATAAGCTTTTATATCTCTGCCCCGGCGGTCGTCAATGCCGTTTCTGTCAAGTATACTATTGAGCAGGTCATTATCCATAGTATAAACAGGCAGAGCAGATAAAATACTCCTGCGCCCGCCACGTCTGCGAGAGTCGGCAGTGAGAAAATTGCTGAAATCTTTTTCCCTGTCACTTCGGTATATCTCCATAAGCGGGCAGGCGTTTGAAAGCAGATCATTGGCACGTTTACGATAATATCCAAGCTCCTTTTTGGACTTGGTGAGATAATATCTGCCCTCGCTGTGAAAGCCTGCCACGGCTTCCCCTGAAAGAGCCGCCGCACCTGATACCTTCAGCAAATGCAAAAAAGCATTATTCTGTACGTTTTTCAAATAGTAAGGCGCTATCTGCCCCGTCATATACATCGGTATCCAGCTTTCAAGACCAAGCATCATATCATCTAATGAGCGGTCAAGATTATGTATCTGACAAAGGTGCAGACCCTTTTTAAGCATCAGAGCCATACCGAACATCCACTTCTTCGGAAATTCGGGATCATCAGCCATTTCCTTCATAGGCATATCACTGTACATTATCACAGGCTCATTAGAACGTGACAAGACTGTGGCTTTCAGAAAATCAAGCTCACTTTCCATCATTTCCTTGATGCCAAAATAACTTTTTGACACAGGAAGCTGAAAAGGCAATGCAGGTACTTTCATTTCATCAAAACGTATCGCCTTTATGTATTCGTTCAGGTCAAACTCATCAAGCTTATCAAGGAATTTTTCAATGCCGCTGCTTTTTATCTCTCTGCTCTGTCCGGCATGATCGCTGAACAGCCATTTGCATATCACTTCATAACGCTGTGACACATCCTCTATATCACTTTCATTACAGCCCACAAGCTGTGCGACCGCTGATATCTCTGTGGGAGTTCTAAGCTCCCTTGCAGTAAAGCCTGCTATTGCGGCGACAAAGCGTTCAGGGTCGGCAGGCTTTCTAGTACCGTTACGTATACGGAAAACGGTGGAAACATCATAATTTATCTCCTTGCACATACGCTTGATGTTTATATCAAGGGCTGAGATAAGGGTATTGAAATTTTGCCGCATAGACTCTCTGTCGGCAGGTATGATATCTTCACAGTCAAGAAAGGCTCTTTTTATGATCTCCCTTGTCATATCACCATAGCCTTTTTCCCTTGCCACAGCCTCAAGAGCGTTGCAAAGCCCGTCAAACGCCACAGTGTCTATCTCAGGTATTCTCTCTCCGCTTCTGTATCTGCTAAATGTTGAGGGAGATATCCCTGACAACTCACAAAGCTCCTTTGCCGTGCAGGAAAGCTGTTCTATATACTTACCAAGCTGTTCGCAAAACTTCATTTTAACGATCCCTCCCGCTGTCATATGGTATTACGTTAATTATATATCATATTTATCAAAAAAGGAAGTCCCCCACGATATATAATTTCAGAATTGGCATATGACTATTATGAAATAAATCACAAATTTATTCATAGATTTGTTATAATGTGATAAAGGATATCACAGTAGGGAAAATACAATGTAATGGAGGTGTGCTTATAGGATAGTAGCGAACATGAAAAAATTATAATATCAAAAGGAGATGTATATTATGAAAAAACGATCACAAAACTGCTGACAGCCTTGCTCACGCTGTGTATAGTGCTGACACTGATGCCAATGACAGCGTTTGCAGAATCCGGAACGTATGCTGTTAAATTTTACCCCGGAGATCATGGGACCATGACCAAAAACGACCAGATCCCGTTTGTATATTATGGCATTGACGATGATGTTAACAAGCCATACTACTACAAGCTGAATGTATCCGAAACAGAAACTCTCAGCTTTGCCGACAGCATCATCAATGTTTTGTCACCAAATCCAGGCTATGAGTTTTCCTACTGGACTGCCGATGCTGCCGTCTACCAGGTCGGCGGCGATACTGCCATTCCCGCTGGCACCGCTCTTTCCTCTGATCAAATACAGAGCAAAATTACCGTGAAAAGTGATGTGACGTTCACAGCTCACTTTAAGCAGATATCTGAATATCCTGACGAATCAGAGATCACCAATGCCACCATTGAAGATGTTAGGTTTAATTATGGGGCTGGCGAAGCACCTATAATGTCGGCTTTTGTAACACCGGTAGACTGTGAAAAATACGATGTGGCTTATGAATGCTGGCAGCAATTTGAAAACAACGAACCAGTTGCCGCATGGTATTCTGACAATGGTTCGCACGGATCTTTGCCAACCTTCACAAAATTTGAAGGCGGCAAAAAATATGTGTATTCCCTTATGCTTAAACCAAAAGACGGATATTCCTTCAGCAGCGAAACTATAGTTACTGTAAACGGGCAGAAAGTGTCCGCACATTTCGTCGATGGCTTCATGTATGTCCCGGCTGTTAAAACGATCACTGCATCTACGGTGACAGTCATCGATGTGGTGGAGATAAATGATGTCACCGTCAGCTTCAAGAACGGCGACAAACCCGTATTCACCGGCGATGTACCCGACGGCAAATACTACTACCGAGCTGAATGGTGGGAACTGGACAGCAAGACCGGTGCGATTTCTGCGGATTTCTTCAGCGGCGCTTATGAAAATAAGATCACCACTTTTGAAGCCGAAAAGACCTATCATTACGGTGTGTATGTGGTATCTGAAGGATTTGTTGAAAGTGAAAATACCTCTTATGTATTCGGACCCAACACCAAGCTTAAGATAAACGGCGAATTTGTAAATTACAAACGCTATGAAAATGATACGAGCGACGGCTCTGACGGCACCATGTGGGTCATCACTGACCTTACTATGACGCCAAAGGCAAATGATACAAGCTCTGACAGCAGCGATACAAACTCAGACAGCAAAGACACAAGTTCAAATAACAGTGGCACAAGCACAAACAGCAACTCAAATACTGACAGCAAGACCCCTGCCAAGAACAACGCAGGAAGCACAAACCCTAACACAGGCAATAATGTTAGCGGTATACTGCTTACATTCGTTATAGCTGGAAGCGGACTTGTGATCGCAGGCAGAAAATCACGCAAAAACAAATAACAACATGAGCTGACAAAAGACGGGCGTTTCAAAGCGAAACGTCCGTCTTTTTATATCCATATCAAATTTACTTGTTCTGTGCCTTAAAGATAACGCCCGTTACCTTTGGACCTGCATTTATTGCAATTGCCGCACCAATCTGATAGCACTCAGCAGGAGGATAGCCCACCTTCTTCGTCATGGCCTGCACCATTTCATCTCTCACGCTCTCGTCATTGCCGTAAACTATGCAGTAAGGTGTCTGCGGTATCATTTCCTTTACAGTCAGGTCAAGTATCTTTGGCACAATAGCCTTGTCGCCTCTTACCTTTGTTTCTGTAACGATAGCATGGTCATGTATCCTCATGATAGGTCTAAGACCCATTACCTCGCCCACGAAAGCTGCCGCAGACGGAATTCTTCCTGACTTCTTTGCATATTTGAGTGTATATGGTGCAAAGAAAATAACGCAGTTCTTTATCCAGTCCTCCATAAATGCCACGATATCAGCCGCAGGAACGTCCTTTGCGGCTTTCATTGCGCCCTGAACTACTGCATAACCATACGCTCCCGTGTAGCTCTCGCCGTCTATATTGTATATTGTGAACTTGCCCTTTGCCTCAGGGTGAGCAGAATAAAACTCCTCTGCCGCCATAACAGCGTTGTTGTATGTTGCCGAGCCTTTTGAGTTTATGGTAGTGTTTATAACATCAGTATAGCCCTCGCTGTAGAGCTTCTCAAAAGTTTCCTGATATTCAAAGGCTGTTATCTGCGATGTAACAGGTATGCCGTCAAAATCGTCAAGCATTTTGTAGAATTTCTCGTTGTCAAAATCTATCCTTGATGTGTAGCTGTCATCACCCATTGCCACCTTGAAATTCATTATCTGGATGTCCAGCTTCTTTTCAAGCTCCTCAGTGATATCGCTTGCTGAGTCGGTAAGAAATTTTATTTTTGCCATAAATTCACCCTCCGTTTTTTATTTATTCGTCCCATGTATATTGCGTCAGTTTGCCCTCTCTGCCAAGGTCGGGATAATCCCACTGTCTTAACACCTCATAGCAGGCTATCGCCACTGAGTTTGACAAATTAAGGCTTCTGAGCGTTTTTCTCATTGGTATCCTCACACAGCTTTGAGGATTTTCATAAAGCAGTTTCTCAGGCAGACCCTTGTCCTCCCTGCCGAAAATTATATACACTTCCCTATCCTGCGGATAATCCACATCTGAGTGTACCTTTCTGCCCTTTGTGGTAAAAAAGTAAAACTCACCACTGTTTTTGGAGAAAAAGTCGTCAATATTATCATACTCGTATATTTCAAGCTTATCCCAGTAATCAAGCCCTGCACGCTTTAGCTTTTTGTCGCTTATCTCAAAGCCGTAAGGCTTCACAAGATGCAGTGCCGCACCTGTCACTGCACAAGTCCTTGAAATATTGCCTGTGTTCTGCGGTATCTGTGGCTCTACAAGCACGATATTAAGTCTGTTCATCTTCGGTAACACTTCCAGATATCACAAATTTGTATAGTCCCTAAGCTCCTGATAGCCCGTGAGCCAAGGAAGCTGACCCTCCAGCATAAGACCGTCTGTCCACGGGGTCTGGTAGCTGTATGTAGTCTTGACAGTAAGCTCTGTGAACGCTGTGGCTCTGTTCATTGCGATAGGCAGGCTGTCGCCCTTGAGAAGTCCTCCAATAAGAACACTTGTGAACATATCTCCCGTTCCTGAATAGTGTGCAGGAACATAATCGTTCTTTATTTTCCAAAAGCTGTTGTTTTCCTTATCGTAGCCCACAGTTGACATTCCGCCGTCTGCAAGATTTACGCTTGTGATAACAACGATCGTTGCGCCCTGCTTTGAAAGCCTTACAAGCCATGATTTTATCTCAGAGCTGCGCATCGAAGCCGTAGGATATTCCTCGCCAAGAAGTATAGCCGCCTCTGTGAGGTTAGGCGTGATTATATCCGCCACCTTTACAAGCTCGACCATACGGCTGCAAAGCTCCTTTGTGTAAGTCTTATATGCCTTTCCGCCGTCACCCATAACAGGGTCTACGACCTTCAGGGCGTCAGGAAAAGCCTCGAAAAACTCAAGGCAGTGGTCTATCTGCTCGCTTGAAGCTAGGAACCCGCTGTACACACAGTCAAATTTCATATCCATTTTTTTATAGTGTTCCAATGCAGGCTTCATAAAGTCTGTAAGATCTCTCATAACAAACTCGCTGTAGCCGGTGTGTGCCGAAAGCACAGCCGTAGGCACAGGACACACCTGAATGCCCATAGCGGAAAGCACAGGTATCACCACTGTTAGCGAACACCTGCCAAGACCTGATATATCCTGAATGGAAGCAACCTTTTTACAACCCTGCATAATAAAACCCTCTTAAAAAATACTCATAAATATTATTATAACATATCCATCAGGATTTTTCAATAGCCCATGTCTTGTCGGCAATAGTTTTTTCACTATATTTTTTCATATTGTTCATATCAATATAATATGATTTACGTGCTCTATGAAAAGCAACAAAAAAGTGCCATTTTTCGCACTTTTTAGGCTAGCACCTACAAAATTCATCATGATAATTTGTACAAATTTAGTCTTGCAAAAACGTTTAAAATAGTATATAATATGTTTATTAAAACAAAGTGATTTTGTTTATAACACCAAACCAAATATCAAAGAAAGAAACAAATGTATGAAAATAAAAAAAGAAATAAACCTCTTTGCAGGAATGTTCACCGCAGAGGAAATATATCGCTATGGTGATATCATACTGCTGTTAGGTCATATAATATATCTTGTGCTGTTTTATCGGTTTGGAGTATACCAAATGGTATATTATAACTATTTCAGCGTAGCATTCTATGCAGTGATGTATTTCCTGCTTCATTTTAAGAAGATAGGCAAAATATCATTTACTTACCTTGTGCTTGGCGAGATAATAGTACACGCCTGCATGGGTGCTTATTACATAGGCTGGTCAGCAGGATTTACGCAGATAATGCTGTGTATAATACCTATTCCGTTTTTCCTTGCACCAAACAGAAAAGCGATACCATATATACTTTCGTCCTTTGATGTTGTTGTGTTCATAGTCATGCGTATCATAGTTACAAACAGGGTTGCACCTTACAGCTTTGATACCGGCAGAGAGAATATCTTATACATTTACAATACTCTATGCAGCTTTATTATAATTATCTATGTATCTTCCATATACATTTTCACAAATGAGCATAACAAGCGTGAAGCAAAAGCACAGAACGAAAAGCTTCAAAAGCTCGCTACTATCGACCCACTCACTCAGCTTTTCAACCGCCGTGCCATGATGGATTTTATCAAAAAGATAGAAAGCAACAGCCGCAGGACAAACAGCGTATATTCTATGTGTTTGGGCGATATCGATGATTTCAAGCACGTTAATGATACATATGGTCACGAAGTCGGTGACAAGGTACTTAGAGCGGTATCAGATGTTATAGCTGGAAACGTGCCTAGCGAGGGCTATGTGTGCCGTTGGGGCGGTGAGGAAATACTATTCGTTGTTCCAAATACAGACACAGAAAGCTGTGAGAAGATAGCAAAGAGCATTTGCCAGAAAATACATGAGTGTACATTTAAGGAAAATTCTCGAAGTTTCAATATATCCATGACTTTTGGAGTTTACTCAGTGACTCCGAACGAAAACTATGACGAGGGTATCTCGAAAGTGGATAAGTTGCTATACAAGGGCAAAAATCAGGGCAAAAACTGCGTTGTATCTAAATAAGGAAAGGCAGCCGTGTAGGAAAAACTCCACGGCTGCCATTTTTATGCCTATTTTGCAGATAGATATCCTCTCATGTCTACAGAAAGGCGTTCCTCAAGACATATAAGCTCCTTGGCAATGTTCTTGGACTTCTCGTCTGCCGCCTTATAATTGTTGAGATAACCAGACAGGGACTTCACTCCCATATTACAGCCGTCTGTTATAAAATCTGCCACAGCGTCGTCACTGCTCTCTGCCGCAAGCTTGAAGTTGGTTTTAAGCCATGCCATGCCCTTTGCCATAGCAGGCGGCTCTTTTCCGCTGTCATGATATGAATTTAAAAGCCCCTGAAGCTTCTCTTGTATCTCCACATGCCCTGCAAGATTTTTCTCTAACGTTCGCTTTAGCTCTCCGTTTGAAGTGTATTTCAGCGAATCCTCAATAGACTGCACCCCCATTTTTATTCCTGCATCGCACTCCCTGAGAAGCTTTATTGTATCCTTTTCTATCATCTAAATTCGCTCCTTTCATAATTGCAAATAGTTTTCCACAAAAATTTCTCTTTATGCCTGCATAAATTCAGCAAAACTATTGAAAAATCTTTAAATTTGTGATATAATTTTTTCATGGCTTATGCCTGAAGTATATAAGGGGGTATTTTAAATGGGAGAACACAAACATTACAAAGAGTCGGGCAAATTCAGCCCAGTTGGAGCAGTGCTCATGGTGCTTGCAACGGCAGTATGCGGCGGACTGCTTTTCTGGCTCTATCTGCTTTTTGAGGGCTGGTGCACTATCATCTATCTCAATGTTATCGCTGCGATAGCGGTGTCATGTGCACTTGGCTTTGTGGGAGGAAAGATAGTCAGAGCATTCAAAATGCGAAACACAGTTGTGGCAGTTGCCTGTGCAGTGGTGGGCTTTTTATTTGCCTCATATTTTAAATGGGCGCTGTATGATTACAACGATCTGAAAAAATATGGCTATGAGCTTATGGGCGAATACACAGCCTATGATTATTATGACGAGCTGAATATGCTTTTCGATGAAAACACAGACGGCTTCGGTGATTATTATGACTTTTATCACCAGACCAAGGCATATGATCTTTTCAGCAACGATTCAACAGGCGATTTCACAGACGAGGACATTGCCACCATGCAGAAAAAGTCTGTATGGCAGTTTTTCGAGCTTGACAAGCTTCTTGGCAAGGATAAAAAATCCGCACAGAAAAGCCTTGAAAAGTCATACACCATGAACGCATATGACTACACCTACGATTTCAGAAAGTATGACAAGACAGGTCTTTTTGACATAATCGCACACCCGTCTGACCTTTGGAATGATATAAAGTCTATCAACAAGGAGGGTCGCTGGTCTTACAAGTCATCACATTCATCAAGAGATAACGGCTCGCTTGTGAACGGCACGGTCCTGTGGATAGTATGGGGCAGCGAATTTATCCTTCTGCTGGCTTTCCTTGTGGGCGGCGTGAGAATCAAGTCAAAAGAGCCTTTTATCGAGTCTGAGGACGATTGGGCAGAATACAAAAACCTCAAGGGTGCATACAAATTCATGGTGCCTGAGGACATAAAGTCATTTAAGGTTTCAATGGAGCAAAGCCCTTACACGCTTTTTGATTATCAGACGGCTGTTACTCAATTCCTGCCTACATATATGGTGATAGATTGCTATGTGAGCAAGTCGGGCAATGAGAATTATCTCACAGTTTATCAGCAGACGATCAACCCTAAGAACAAAAATCCTGACACAAAGGTGCTTGTGAAAAACCTCTTTGTTGACGGTGATTTCATGAATAGGCTCTATTCCCTTGCAAATTTTGCTCCGCAAATGCAGGACGTTCAGCAGACACCACAGTAAGGAAAGAATAAAGACATACAAAAAAACACGGCTGAAAAAAATATCAGCCGTGTTTTATTATGCCAATTTTTATATTTTACAGCCAAGCGCCGTAAATAGTTTCCCCTGTAAGCTCACGATATGAGCGCACTCTAAGATCCAGCATATCTGCTCTCGCCTTTGCAATGACCTGTGAAGGTGAATTGTAGTTCACCACTATGGCAGGCTCGCTGTGAGAGGTGTGGTCAAGCTTATCCTTGACCGCTTCTGCTACCTCATAGCCCTGGGCTTTCATTGTAGGATTGCCCGAAACGATAGACCTGCTGTTAAGCTCCTGCGGCTTTATGACCATTACATTATCAGAATTTAGTGTTATGTCAAACTGAAAATCAGCCGAGTCGCAATACTGACCCATGCCTATAACCGTCACCTTTGCAGTTCCAACGTTCACGTTGTCAGAGTAAACTGTTCTGTAATCAACATTAGGAATAAGTGTTTCGCCGCCAACAAAAACGTCAAATATCTGTGTTCTCTCCTTGCCAGTGTATGACATAGAGCCACGCATATTTGTGGTACAGCCCACAATAGTAAGCTTTGTTTTTATGCTCATATCCGCACTGTCGCTTCCCTCTTGGATACTGTCAACAGTGTCAAGAAAAGCTGTCACTTTATAAACATATCTTGTTTTTGGAACAAGTCCATAGTCTGTAAATGAAGTGCCGTCTGTTACAGTAGCTATCTGCTCAAACTCTGCGTCCTCAGCGTCGGTTTTTCTGTAAACATAATAGCCGTCAGCCTGCGACACCTCGTCCCATGTTAAAGTGAGCTTATCAGAGCAGATATCCTGCGACTTTACGTTATCAGGTGCGTTCAGAAGCACTGCCGCACTGCCTGTGACGTAAACATCGCCCTTGCTGTTGTCAGCAAAGCTGTTTCCGCTTATTTTAACCTGAGATTTCTTATTAGCTTTTATTCCGTAGCCTTTATTTTTATTGCAGGTGTTGTTGAAAAACTCCACAGAAGCGCTGTTGTCAGCCATAAGACCGCTTAGACCGTTTTCTTCAAGGATATTGTCAGAAGCCTTACCGCTTCCACCAGTGAATATAAGTCCGTGATTTTTAGACTTCTTAACAGTGTTTTTTCTCACATCTGCCTTAGCTTCTTTGGTTATCTTTATGCCGTTGGAGCCTGCGGAGGTTATAGTATTGCCTGATATGGTATTTTTATCAGAACCGCCTGAAACATAAACTCCCGACACGCCTGGCTTTTTAATGGTATTTGAGCTTACCTCATTGCCTGAACCACCGCTTATATAAACGCTGTTCTGCTTTGTGCCTGTAAGCTTATTTTTGGTCACAGTCACCTGTGACGATTCACTGAGCCATATAAGATCCATGGAATAATTATATCTGTCATAGTCATAGCTTATATCGTTAGAACCTATGAAAATTCCCGAAACATCCGTGAGCCTTACTGCCGAACCAGCTGTTTTTATAGTGTTGTCTACTATCTTCACGCCCTTTACAGTGTAATTGTAATCAGGGTGTGAATATGACTTTTCAAGCTTTTTGCCGAATATCTGTATCGCATACGGCTCCGGATAATAATATGTACCCACAACGGTTATGTCGTTGTTTCTTATTATGGTGTTGGCATTATCGTCAAGGCGATCCTTTATGCCTGCATAGCCTGAATTAGGCACATGGAAATTTGCATTTTCATAATCGGTCATGTACTTGAAATCTATGGCACAGCCAACGTTTTTCATAGTGTTGTTTTCGATTATACATTTTTTATGATTAATAAGTACGATAGCCGTTCCGCTCATATTATAAAATGAGTTGCCTGATATAAGTGTATTAGTATAATATACACCAAGACAAGCTGAATGTGAGCCAAGACCTCTTATAAGGTCATGGAATTTGTTGTTCTTTATTACAGCATTGTCGCAAGGGGTATCGTCAAAAGGCTCATACGCCGGAAAAACATCACTGTTACTTATGGTATCCAGCTGTATAGCCTCTTTCTGAGATGTTCCAGTATAGCCGTGAAAATCGCAGTCTTCGATAGTGATGCCCTTTACGCCGCCTATCTCTACATGATGACCATTGTAATTGTTTTTTATCTCAACGTTCTTTATCCAAAGGTTTTCCATGTGACCAAATCTCATATTAGAAAATGGTCTTGAAGTAGACGAAGGGTTGCCGTCCCAACAGCCGCCCTCGATAACGATATTTCTCTCGCTGCCATATCCGCCTGCACCATTTGCCTGAGCGTTCTTTATCATACAGCCCTTGTCAAAATTTCTGACGATAGTCGCTCCGTCCTCAAGATACAGCCAAGTGTTTGAATATATCTCCAAAAGCTTGTCTATCCTGTATTTTCCTTTCGGCACAACGACCTTTATCTGCACAGAGTTTGAGCCGTTGTCAATGGCATAGTCAAGGGCTTTCTGTATCGCCTTTGAGGAGTCTTTCTTTCCCTTTTTGTCTGCACCGAAGTCAAGCACGTTCACTTCAAGTGCTCCCGAATATCCGCTTATTTCCGCTCCGCTGGCTTTTGTGCCGGTGATAGTGGAATAATCATAAGCAAAGCACCTTACTGTCATAAGCATAATGGCGAGTAAACACGCCGCTGCAAAGGCAATAAAGGTGCGAGTTATCTTTGTCAATTCTCATCTGTCCTTTCGTTGTCTTGGGGTTATCGCTGCTCTCTTTTTTGTTCTTTTTATCTTTTTAGCAGAACATATTTTACACATATTCAATTATACCAAATCATGCCCCGTTTGTCAACCGAAAAACGTCAAAAAGACCAAAGCAATAACTCACAAAGTCAGCGCACGATACTTGTGCGTTATCACCATAAAAAGCTGCGGTGCAAAGTTTCTCCGCAGCTTTTTACAAATACGTCTTTTTATCCCAGTGCCACATCCAGTATCATCATAAGCAAGAAGCCCAGCATTACGCCAACTGTTCCCATGTGACCTTCCCCCAGATGTGCTTCGGGAATAAGCTCCTCCACCACCACATAGAGCATTGCTCCTGCGGCAAAGGCAAGAAGCCACGGAAGAAGCGGTTGGACAGCACCTGCGGCAAGAACGGTGAGAAGTCCGAAAACAGGCTCAACAATTCCTGAAAGAGTGCCAAGGCCGAAAGCTTTCGCCCTGCTCATGCCCGATTGCCTCAGCGGAAGTGCGATAGCCGCACCCTCCGGAAAGTTCTGTATTCCCATGCCTATGGCAAGTGCGATAGCAGAAGCCAGCAGTACCGAGCTGTCATTATGTGCCGCCAGTGCAAAGGCAAGACCTACTGCCATGCCCTCAGGGATATTGTGCAGTGTGATAGCGAAAATAAGCATTCCCGAACGCTTTAGTCCCCTGCGGACGCCCTCTTCCCTTTCAGGCTCAGGTAGAAAATAAGGCATTGCCTTGTCAAGCCCCATAAGAAACAGCACGCCTAGTGCAAAGCCCCCTGCGGCAGGTATCCAGCCTATCCTGCCGAGAGCTTCCGCCTCGTTTATGGCAGGGATAAGCAAGCTCCACACGCTTGCGGCTATCATAACGCCTGCGGCAAAGCCTAAAAAGGCTTTCTGCACCTTTTCGCTCTGCCCCTCTTTTCTCATGAAAAAGACCACAGCCGCACCTAACGTCGTCATAGAGAATGTAAAGCCCGTGCCTGCCGCAGCCCAAAGTAGACCATTCATACTAATATGTTTCCTTTCAGACAGTATTATGTCAGATACAATGACATATCTTAGTCTATGAAAAGCCTTTACGCTGTGTGAAAAAGCCTCTGACGACAAAATACGTTAATTTTGTCTGAGATTTTCAGAATATGACCCGTCCCAAGTGAATATAATGTTCTCAGCAGGGCATTACAAGCCCTTTACGATCGTATGATCAGTTTATTTTTAGGAGGAAACAGACAAGATGAACACTATGGATCTTAAGCTTAACAGAGAGATGCTGTCAATGACACGGACTATCCTTGACGCCTCCTGCGAGCAGGCTGTGGAAAAGGATTTTCTGCTGCCCGACTATTATCCCGATATTTTCAGGGTACTAAAATGCGTTATCATGCCAACGGTACAGAGCCATTCCATAAACGGCGGAAAGCTCAGCTTTGACATGGCGGCACTTATCAGGGTGCTTTACATCAGCCAGAACGACAAGCGGATAAACTGCATCGAGCAGAAAATGAACTACACAAAGTCTTTCGACCTGCAAGGGGATTGCGGCGACCCTATGATATGGCTCACGCCAAAATGCGATTACGTCAACTGCCGTGTGGTAAATCAGCGCAGACTTGATATCAGGGGTGCTGTGACTATCCACGCAAAGGTGACGGGCGAAGTAACTGTGCCTATAGTCACAGACGCATTCGGCTGCGGCATTCAGCTTAAAAAGGTTGCTGTTACATACCCTGCAAAACGTCTTACCGCTGCAAAGCGTATCACACTAATAGAAGAATTGCAGCTTTCTGCGGCAAAAGCCCCTGTTGGCACTATCCTGCGGACAGATTGCCGCATTATCCCACAGGAACACAAAATGATAGCAGGCAAGCTTGTGACAAAGGGCGACGCTGAGATAATGATGCTTTACTCCTGCGTAACTACCGATGGAGAAGAAACTGCCGAAACAATGCGGTTTACTCTGCCGTTCTCACAGATAATCGACATAGACGGCATTGACGATACTTTCACCGCAGATGTGAGGATAACCCCTGCGGGGTGTGATATCATACCAAAGTCTGACGATTCCGGCACACTTGAATGTGAGCTTGTGCTTCTTGTGAACTGCGTTGCCAAAAAGCTTTCCACCTGTGAGATAGTCACAGACGCATATTCCACCTGCTTTGAGTGCGAGGCTGAAAGATGTGAAAGCAAGCTTGACAGCGAAAGCATAAAGTTATCTGACAGCCACAGTGTTACTGCAAAGCTTTCCTGCCAGGAGGGCGAGATACGCTGTGTTCACGACAGTTGGGCGACCCTTTCCAATGTGACATCAAGGCTTGACGAGGAAAAGAAAGCCTTTATCATTTCAGGAAGCGTGACGTTCTGTATTATCGGCAGGAACGAGGACGGCACTCCCCTTTATCTTGAAAACGATTCGCCTTTTGAGCATGAGATACCCCTTCCGGAGAATGTCAATGGTGAGATATCCATATCCCCTGACCTGTGCATAGAAAACTGCACATACTATCTTGCAGACGAAACAACAGCGGAGCTTAAAGCCGATATCAAGATAGGCGGTGAAATGACTATTCAACAGACAGGGACTATGATATCAGAGCTTAGGGTACTCACAGATAAGCCGAAAGAGAAAAATGACAAATACGCTCTGAAAATATGCTACTGCAGCGAGAGCGACGACATCTGGGAGATAGCGAAAAAGTATTCAACTTCCATAACAGCCATACTTGAAGAAAACGAGCTTACCGACGATAAAATATCAAAACAGGGAATGTTGCTTATCCCATTAATGAACTAGGAGGACAGACACATGAAAAACGATATTTACACCGACATTGCCACACGGACGGGGGGCGATATCTATATAGGCGTGGTAGGTCCTGTCCGCACGGGAAAATCCACCTTTATAAAGCAGTTCATGGAGCAGTTCGTTATACCGAACATTGAAAGCGACTACCGCAAGGAGCGTGCCATTGACGAGCTGCCCCAGTCCTCCGCAGGCAAGACTATCATGACCACCGAGCCTAAGTTCATTCCTGAGGAAGCTGTGAACATCACCCTGGAGGGTGGAGCAAGCTTCAACGTGCGAATGATAGACTGTGTGGGCTACATAATCCCAAGCGCCATAGGCTACATAGAGAATGAAGCCCCGAGAATGGTGGTCACACCGTGGTTTGACACGGAAGTACCTTTCAACATGGCGGCTGAGGTGGGAACGCAAAAGGTCATAACAGAACATTCTACCATAGGTCTTGTGGTGACAACAGACGGCAGTATCACCGACCTGCCCCGTGAAGAATACGAGGAATGTGAGGAGCGTATAATCGACGAGCTGAAGCAGATAGGCAAGCCGTTTGTGGTGCTTATGAACACCACTGAGCCTTACTCTCAGCAGACAAAAGACCTTTGCGAACAGCTTTCCGACAAATACGGCACTACAGTTATGCCTATAAACTGTTTGGAGCTTTCGGAAAAAGAGATAAAAGAGATACTTACGCTTCTGCTATACTCTTTCCCTGTGAAAGAGATAAACATCTCAATGCCCTCATGGATAAACTCTCTTGACAAGGGTCACTGGCTGAAAGAAGCGGTTTTCGGACACATCAAGGAAGCGGCTTCGGCTGTGTCAAATCTTCGTGACATTTCAGACTGTGCCGAAAAGATATGCTGCTGTGAGCAGGTGTCCTCAGGCTCGGTGGCTGAGATAAACCTTGGAAAAGGCTCGGCTGTCATAAAGGTGGAGCTTGACCCTGCACTGTTTTTCAGGATAATAGGCGAAGCCACAGGGCTTGAGATAAAGGACGAAAACGACCTTATGCCGAGAATTTTGGAGCTTGTGAAGATAAAAGAACGTTTCTCGAAATTCAGCTCTGCCCTTGATGAAATGGAAAAAACAGGCTACGGAATAGTTATGCCTGAAATGAACGAGCTGACCCTTGATGAGCCTGAGATAATAAAGCAGGGTGGAAAATACGGCGTAAGGCTCAAAGCCGCCGCACCAGCTATCCATCTGCTGAAAACCACTATCAACACCGAGGTCGCACCTATCGTCGGCTCAGAAAAGCAATCTGAGGAACTTGTGCTTTATATGCTCAACGATTTTGAGGAATCACCTGAAAAGATATGGGAGTCAAACATTTTCGGCAAGTCACTCCACGAGCTTGTGAGCGAGGGTCTGCACACAAAGCTTTCAAAGCTTCCTGAGGACGCACGCATGAAGATAAAGGAAACTATTGAGCGCATGATAAACGAGGGCTGTTCGGGACTTATCTGTTTTATTCTCTGAGAGTTTCATAAATGAAAATAAACTGATCCACAAAAAAAGCGTTACACTGTGAAAAGTGCAACGCTTTTTATCTTGTATAAAGTGTTAGTTTACGCCCTCTGCAAAGCTGATCGGCACACCGAAAAGCACGCCTGCGTTAGGCTGTGAAAGGTCGCCTGTAACATCAGTTATCGCCTTTCTTGCAACATCTACCTGATCGTCTGCAACGGCAACGAAAATGGTCTTGCCCTTCTGTGCAGCGTCCTCACCGCTGAGAATAGATCTCAGAACGCCGATCATAGGCAGATTATCCATTGTAGAAATAGATTTCGCCATTCCCACGCTGTCAATGACCGTTCCGCCTCTTATGCCTGCCTGTGCCAGCGAACGCATGATTTCGTCTACTAACTCGATTCTCTTGATAACCAAAAACAATAACTGCATTTTGATCCGTCCTTTCATCTCTTATTTCCTGAATGACGCAGCCACCCAGTCTTCTTTTTCTCTTATCTCAATAAGCTCAAAGCCCTCTGCTTTAAGCCTGTCAAGCACCTCGTCTTTTCTCTGGTCGATTATTCCTGAAACTATGAGCGTTCCGCCGTCTTTGATAAATCCACCGAAAATGCCGCTCATGCCTATAAGAACATCTGCCACGATATTTGCACAAAGCAGGTCATAGCCTGTGCCTATCTGCTCCACCAGAGCCTTATCGTCTATGATATTTCCGCAGTAAGCTGTATACTTTTCTGCGCTTATATGGTTTTTCTCTGCATTTTCCTTTGCTATCTTAACAGAATTTTCGTCAACGTCCACCGCTGTTGCACTTTCAGCACCAAGGAGCAATGCGCCGATAGAAAGTATTCCGCTTCCGCAGCCAAGGTCAAGTATCCTGTCACCCTCATGGAGATTTTTCTCCACAAGCTCCAGACAAAGCTGGGTTGTGTTATGCTGACCTGTGCCGAAAGATGAAGCAGGGTCTATTTCCAGTATCTTTCTCTTTTCGCCCTCAGCGACCTTTTCCCATGACGGCTTTATAAGAAGCTTTTCGCCAACGCAAAGGGGCTTGAAATACTGCTTCCAGTTGTTCGCCCAGTCCTCTTCCTTGACGTTTTTAAGCTCATATTCAAGTCTGCCGAACTCATTGTTCACGTCACGCTTTTTGAGCGCTTTAAGCTCCAGCTTCATAGCTTCAAGATTTTCAAGACCCTGAGCGTTCTCAGGGAGATAAACTGTCACTGTAGTTTCACAGTTTTTTAGACCCATAAGGTCATCATCTATATAATCCCAGTTGCCGTCCTTGTCATCAAGAAAGTCCTGAAAATCCTTTGCATCCTTGATAACAAAGCCGTTTATACCCATTCCAAGCAGACTTCCCGTTACTGCTTCGATGCCTTCTGTTGTGGTATATATATCCATTTCAACCCAATTCATAATATCAATTCCTTTCGATAATATCTTATTATAACACATTTTTGCGATTTTGTAAAGCTTTTTGACTATGATTTATTATACAAAATTAAATATTGATAATTGTATATACTTATCAAATATCAACCATATTAAGTGCAAACAAAAAGCTTCCCGTCAAAAAACGAAAAGCTTTCATGATCATTTTTTCTTATCGTAAGCGTCAAAGGCTTCCTCAACAGTGCCGTCCACCTGCACCTTGCCGTCTTTTAGGAATATCGCCCTTGTGCAAGTTTCCTCGATAGCCTTGCGTGAGTGGGAAACGAACAGTACCGTTACACCAGTGGCGATAACATCATTTATCTTGTCACGGCACTTCTTCTGAAAGTCTGCGTCGCCAACGCTCAGTGCCTCGTCAACAACGAGGATATCAGGCTTGATATTTATATTGATAGCAAAGCCAAGACGCATTTTCATTCCGCTTGAATATGTTCTTACAGGTTGGTCGATATACTCTCCAAGATCTGCAAAATCAATTATATCCTGCTCTATCTCCTTTATCTGATCGTCATTAAGACCAAGCAGATAGCCCTTTAGATAGATATTTTCCATACCCGTCATATCCAGTGAAAAGCCTGCTGTAAGCTCAAGCAATGCGGCTACCTTTCCTCTTACAGTGATAGTGCCGCTGTTTGGAAAGCTTACGCCTGTTATCATTTTAAGTATGGTTGATTTTCCTGCACCGTTCTTTCCGATAATTCCCACAGACTCGCCTGGGTATATCTTGAAGCTCACACCTTTAAGGGCAGGGTGCTTCTTTACTCCCCTGTTTTTTGTGAAGATAGCCTTGAAACGAGCCTTTTCGTTTTTATATAAAAAATATTCTTTTTTTACGTCCAAAAATTCAATAATTGGCTCAGTCGCTTGATTTTCCATTTAAAAGTCAGTTCCTTTCAGCCTTTGTTACAGAACATCAGGAAGTATCTTCCTGAACTTCTTATAGGTGTGCGCTCCGAGGAATATCATAAAGATAAACTCCGCATAGAACACCATAGTTTCGGTGGTATAGTTAGAATCAAAAATAAACGTGTCTGTAAGAAAGCTCTTTCTATAGCCGTTTACAAAATAGTTTATAGGGTTGAAATACATAAGCTTTCTCAGCCACAAAGGTGAGATATCATATGTGTTCCAGAATATACCTGAAAGCCAGAAAAGTCCTGTTATAATAGAGTTTATAAGATTTTCAAAATCCTTGCTGAACGCACTTAGAGGAGCAGTCATCCACGAAAGCACGAGGAAGAAAAAATACATCATCAGCGCATAATAGATAAACTGAAGATTGTAAATACTCGGTCCAAAGCCCAGACACAGCAGCACCACATACATTATAGCACACAGCAAAATGTGGATATAAAGTCCCGAAAGTGAAGTAAAGGTCATGATGTTTGAAACAGGGAAGGACAGCTTTGTTACAAACTGCTTGTTGCTTCTTATTGACCTTGATCCTCCAACGATACATTCTGAAATATAAAACCACGGCACATAGCCGGTGAGCATGAAAACGAACTGAGTATACTTCCCGTTAATGAAATGCACTCCACCATTTCTTTTTAAACCTATCTCAAAGGCAAACCACAGTATAAAAAGCGTAAAGGTCGGCTTTATAAGCGCCCAAATCGGACCTAACGCCGCGCCCTTATACTTCTTCTTCAGTTCGTTCACCGACAACATTCTTATCTGTCTGAGCTTTCCCTTATGCTCCTTCAATATCTGGGCAAGCCCGAACCAATCAAACTTTTTTCCTTCTATTTTTATCATCTCCGTCAAAAACGCTCTTTGTCCAAAGCGCTGTCGATTATTCTTTCCGTTGACCTGCCGTCGCAGGCAGACATATATTTTTCCGTGAAACGCTCCACTCCCTCACGGTCAAAGCTCTTTTCACTGTCAAGCACAGCTTGTGCAAGCTTCTCTCCCTCCGTCACCAAAGGCGCAGGCATATCTGCTTTATAATCAAGATAAAAGCTCCTGCCCTTGCTGTAGCACTCAATATCAGGGGCAAATATCACCCACGGCTTTTTATACAGTGCATACTCGAACACAAGCGACGAATAGTCCGTCACAAGCACGTCTGCCACAGGCATGAGCCTGTTTGTAGCAATATCGCAGTTAGTCAGCCCGCTGTGAAGTCTGGGGTGCATTTTTATAATGACTTTCCAAGCCTCACCAAGCTTTTTTTCAAGCTCTGCGGCATACTCCTCGCCCACGCAATGACAATCCAAAGCATTCCCCCTGAACGTCGGCGCATAAAGCACTATCTTCTTGCCCTTATAGTCGGGATATCTCTCAAAGAACTCACGTCTGCACTGCTCGTTGTAGCTTTCATCAAAGAACACGTCCGTACGGCTGACGCCAAGGGGCTTTACGATATCTTCTTTCAGCCTGAACGCAGACACAAAAGCCTTTACGCACACTTTACTGCTCACAGTGATAAGGTCAAAATTTCTTGTAACAGAGCCTTTGAAATGGGAAGATATATCCTCCTCGCTGTCATAGCCGAACTTTTTCAATGCTCCGCAGGAATGCCAAAGCTGAACCACTGTCGTTTCCTCACGCTTTTGGCAGGAAGTCACAGGCACAAAATAGTTGCATATGAACACAGCCCTTGCATTTGCGTAAGTTTTCATAAAGCTCATCATATATTTAAGCCCCGAGACCATTCCACAGCTTGAAAGGTCGCAGTACATCTCCCTGACCTTATAGCCACGGCTTTGAAGCTCCGCTTTTATAAGTTCCATACTCTCAGGAGTAGAAACGCTGTTAAGGTCTGCAAGGATAACGAGCTTTTTGTCTATATCCTTTTTCTTTGACAGCTTGTAGCACAGCGGCAAAAGCGTTTTTTGCAGTGCTAATTTTATGTGCTGTCTTATTATACGTTTGCGGCTCTCCATTATCCCCTAAGAAACCTCTTATATATCTTGCCTGTCAGCGATTTCGGCATTATGAAAATGAAAAACTGAAAAGTGCATGGAACAATAAAGTCCCACAGGTTTGAATATCCCATACGGAATATCTTCCACCTGACATTCACAAAGGACTTTGTGTTCGCCCAGTTTCTTCTTCTCTCATAATTGTTCGCCGTAACTCTGTACATCACAAGCGTTTTGTCAAGATTTATTCCCCTTGCGCCGTCCGCAAGCATTTTCACCACGAACTCATAGTCCTCACAGCGTTTTATATTGCTGTAACCTCCCACGCTCAAAGCACGTGATTTCTTATAAACAAGGGTCTGATTATTGAACGGATTTCTCCGCCTTGCATATTTGTGTATCTCTTTATTAGTCAGCGGCGTTTTCTTTGTGGCTATCACTTCGCCCGTCTGACTGTCAAACTCGTCTATATAAGCCCCAAGCATATCTATCTCAGGGTGCTTAGCCAAAGCATAAAGCGACCTTTCACAGCGGTCAGGCTTAGCGATATCGTCAGAGTCCATTTTGACTATATACTCATTTTTGCAGGCGTCTATACCTCTGTTAGCGCATCTTCCTGTGCCAACATTCTCCTTGAGCCTTATGGGGTGAAAGCACTCGTAATTCTCCTCATAGTAGTCTACGACCTCGTCAAGCTCCTTTGTGAGCTTTCCGTCGCACACAAGCACAAAATCGTTCGTCACATAGGTCTGTGACAGCATACTCTCGATACTTGCCCTGAGATGTTCAGGCTTCTCTCCTGCATAAACAGACATAAGCACGCTGTATTCAGGCAACTCCACATTTTTCACTACCATAGCGCACCGTCCTTTTTTCATTCTGTCAAAATTATCCCCACAAATCTGTAAGCTATTCCATTATACCATTAAAACCGCTGTTTGTCAACGCAGATAAGGCTGTTAAAACAACACAAAAAGGGCGGCATTTTACTGCCGTCCTTTGTATCAAGACCTTATCCGTCACTTTATGACCTTAGCGCATATCTTTTCGTAATTGTCTATCTTATAGTTGAGTCTGTCGATAGTCGCAGCTATCTCAGCCTGCTTTTCAAGGAGATCTTTTCTCTGCTCTATAAGCAGATTTTTTCTTGCCTCGATAGTGCTGTCGCCCTGCTGATACAAAGCAACATACTCGATAAGGGCTTCTATTTGCAGACCTGCGCCTCTCATGCACTTTATGAACTCTATCCAATTGCATGAACTTTCATCATAGTCCCTAAGACCGCTTCTCGTTCTTGGCACAGGCGGGATAAGTCCTATACGCTCATAGTATCTCAGCGTGTCGGGTGTAAGTCCGAATTTCTCACTAACTTCAGAAATAGTCATAGCTTTCTCCTTTTAGCAACACCACATGGGGTTTATGTGATATTGCCTATTGATTTTTCAATTATATTTTACCACCTGGAGTTAGCTCCAAGTCAAGACCTTTTCTATAAAACCGTCGATATGCACAAATCGCCATGCAAAACTTGTTATCTTTTACAAGCATTTAATACGTCAAAACTATATTAAGAAAATCTTAAGAAACAGTTAAGCTAATACTCGTGCGAAAGCTTCTTTAGTATGGTATCATTTATACAGCAAAAGCAAAGGAGCGGTCATTATGACAAATAAAAACAAAAAGCATATCATAATCGCCACTGCAATCATTATTTTGGTTGTGGCATTGCTTATATACAGATATTACATTCCTGATATGAAGCCCAAGAAGCAGCTCACACCTGCATCAGTGGAATACACCTATGACGACAGCGTGACTTCATCTCAGCTTGCAGAGTATAATGCCCGGCAGGGCTGGCAGCTCACATTGGTGAACAACGACACGCCCATATGCGAGAATTGCTCAGTGATACTCACCGCCCTTGACAATGGTCAGGCAGTGGACTGCCGCATTTACCCACAGCTTCAGAAAATGTTTGATGACGCACGCTCGCAGGGGATATATCCAACTATCACATCATCGTTCCGCACCGCAGAGGATCAGCAGGACATACTTGAGAGCAAATATGAACACTATCAGAAAATAGGCTACAGCGACAAAAAGGCGAAAGCCTATGCGGAAGAATGGGTGGCGATGCCCGGCACAAGCGAACACGAGCTTGGTCTGTGTGTTGATATCGCAAGCGGTGATAGCAGAGTTACAAATCAGGAAGTATGGGATTGGCTCGCCAAAAACAGCTACAAATATGGTTTTATAGAGCGTTACACAGCCGAAAAGCAGGATATTACCGGCATTATCCCGGAAGAATGGCATTACAGATATGTTGGCGAAAAGGCGGCAAAGGAAATGTATGAAAATGGCCTCTGCCTTGAAGAATACTTGCAGAAAGCGTCATAAAAATGAAATTATGTACCCATTGTTTGATATGTAATACTGCGGGCGAACGCTGTTCGCCCCTACCACTTATTGATATGCGATTTTGTGTAGGGGCGACCTGAGGTCGCCCACTAATTATTTTCTTTGCAACACTCACAGCACTGTATCTCCACGATGCAGTGCTTTTATTTTGCATATATTTTCTTCAATATCCTTATCATATCCTTTGCCTGCTGTTCAAGCTGCGACCTGAGATAATACACCCCGAAGGACACTTCCCTCACGCCATTTATAGGGATACATTTAAGCGGACCTCTGTAGGTTTCCCCTATCATAGGGTAGACAAAAAAGCCTATCCCTGCCTCCGCCATTGTGATAGCACTTTCATAATCGCCGCAGAATGTTATCTTTTCCACATTTCCCTGTGCAAGAAGTTTGTGCTGAAATGAGAAAACCTCTTCAGGACAGGTGTGCCGCTCTATGAAAAGCGGTCTTCCTGAAAAGTCCTCTATGTCAAGGCTTTCAGCCGCCGCAAGTGGGTGATCCTTTGTGCAAAGGCACATAAACTGACAGCGGCAAAGCTCCACATAATCAAAAGGCTGTTTATGAGGACTTTTAAATGACAGAAGAAGCTGTATTTTCTGATCTTTAAGCTGATTGTCTATAGACTTGAAAGGCAGAATATGTATTGACGGCAAAAGATCATCATAAAGCATGGACATTTCTCTTAGGGCAGGCGGCAGGACGTTCAGTTCCGCCTGATTGTGACAGCCTATATCCAGCCTCACAGGTTCGTCCTCAGGCTTTTCAGACAGCCTGAATTTCGCTGAGCCTGCTATTTTTAGTATCTGTTCTGCGTCTGAAATAAACATTATTCCCTCTCTTGTGAGCGAAACGCTCTTGCTCGTTCGCACGAAAAGCTTCACCCCTAGCTCGTCCTCCAAAGAACCTATCTGGTGGCTCACCGCAGGCTGAGTGATGCTCACAGATTCCGCCGCCTTGGAAAAGTTAAGATACTGCGCCACAGCCAAAAAGCACTCCAATTGTACAGTATTCACAAAAACCGCCCCTTTATGTTTGTTTATTTCCGAAAATTGTTTCTTTCGGTAAACAATTCTTAATAAAAATTAAATTTGATAGCAATCTATAAAATTCTTTTATTCATTATAACATATTTGTATTTCACTTTCAAGTAAAAATGTGATATTATTAGTTAGAGCAAAATGTTAGGTGCAAAAATGTAAGGAGGCGAACAATTTGGCGGATAACAGAAAAAAGAACATTCTACGGTATTCCAAATACATTCATCTGAAAATAGAATGCGAGATAAACACCATGCTCGCAGGCAAGGGTATAACCGCCGCTCAGAGCCATGTGCTTATGTACATAATGGAACATAATGGCGAGCCTGTTTTCTCAACGGCGATACACCACGATCTGAATATTTCCCGTGCGACGGTATCAGGACTTATAAAAAAGCTCCGTGCAGGAGGATATCTCTCCTATGAGGGCAGTGATGATGACGAGCGTCACAAGAAGATAATAGCAACCGAGAAAGCCTATACACTCCAGCAGGACATTTGCGACTGTCTTAAAAAGATAGAAACAATGGCTTTCCGTAATTTCACAGATCAGGAGCTTGACGAAATGGAACGGCTCCAGAAAAAAATGATAGACAATACAATATAAAAATAAGCGAGAGGAGGGATCTGGCTTGAAAGAAATACTAGCACAGATCAAACAGTACAAGAAGGACTCCATTCTGACCCCTGTCTTTACCGCACTTGAGGTCTTTATGGAAATGCTTCTGCCTTTTATAATGGCGAAAATAATCGACGACGGCATTGAAAAGGGCAACATGACAAACGTTTATATTTTCGGTGGCGTAATGGTAGTGGCGGCAATGGTCAGCCTGCTTTCGGGCTTTCTTGCAGGAAAATATGCGGCTTCGGCTTCATCAGGCTTTGCCTGCAATCTTCGTGAAGCTATCTACCGCAAGGTGCAGACCTATTCGTTCTCAAACATCGACAAGTTCAGCACCGCAGGTCTTGTAACAAGAATGACAACTGACGTTACAAACGTTCAGAACGCATACCAAATGATAATCCGTATCGCAGTGAGAGCGCCGCTGATGCTCATCTGCTCAATGGCAATGTGCTTTGCAGTAAGCGGCTCAATGAGCATTATATTCCTTGCAGCTATCGTTCTTCTTGGCATAGTTCTCGGGATCATCGTTAAAAAGACGATGAAGGTTTTCACAGAGGCTTTCAAAAAGTATGACGACCTGAACGCAAGCATACAGGAAAACGTATCGGCTATCAGAGTTGTAAAGGCATACGTAAGAGAGGACTTCGAGCAGAAGAAATTCAAGAAAGCCTCAGGCAATCTCTATAAGATGTTCGTAAAGGCTGAGAGCCTTATCGCACTGAATAACCCTGTTATGATGTTCGTTATCTACTCCTGCGTAATGCTCATAAGCTGGCTTGGCGCAAAGAATGTTGTTGCAGGCACTATGAGAACAGGCGAGCTTTCATCTGTTTTCACATATGTTATCTCCGCCATGATGGCACTTATGATGCTCTCTATGATATTCGTTATGATATCAATGAGCACAGCAAGTATCAGACGTATCTCAGAGATACTCAAGGAAACACCTGATCTTCACAACGGTGAGAACCCAGCAAAGGATATGAAAGACGGCTCTGTTGACTTCAACAATGTAAGCTTCTCATACAAGCATGGAAGCGGAAAAATGGTGCTTAACAATATCGACCTGCACATCAAGTCCGGTGAAACTATCGGCATCATAGGCTCAACAGGCTGCGGAAAGACTAGCCTTGTAAATCTTATCAGCCGTCTTTATGACGTTGACGACGGTTCTGTGTGCGTTGGCGGCAAGGACGTAAGAGATTACGATATGGAATATCTGAGAGATCAGGTTTCTGTAGTATTGCAGAAAAACGTGCTTTTCTCAGGCACTATCCTTGACAACCTGCGCTGGGGCAACGAAAACGCCACAGACGCCGAGTGTATCGAAGCCTGTGAAGCTGCCTGCGCTGACGAGTTCATTGAACGCTTCCCTGACAAGTATGAAACTTATATCGAGCAGGGCGGTACAAACGTATCAGGCGGACAGAAGCAGCGACTTTGTATTGCAAGAGCGCTTCTGAAAAAGCCAAAGGTTCTTATCCTTGACGACTCCACAAGCGCAGTAGACACTGCAACAGACGCAAAGATAAGAGCGGCATTCGCAAAGTCTATCCCAGGCACAACAAAATTCATTATCGCACAGAGGATCTCAAGCGTTCAGGACGCCGACGGGATAATAGTTCTTGACGGTGGAAAAGTAAACGGCTTTGACACACACGAAAAGCTTGTTGAAACAAACGAGATATACCGTGAGATATACGAATCTCAGGTAAAGGGCGGCGGAGATTTCGACGTTCAAACAGCAGGAAAGGAGGAAGCTTAAATGCCTAAGCCAATGAATAAAGAAATGGGCGGCAAGCCTAAAATGTCAGGCGACCAGATGAAAGTCCTCGGCAGAGTAATGAAATATATGCTCAAAAACTATAAGTTCTCATTTATAATAGTTGTGGCGTGCATACTTATTCAGGCTGTCACCACACTTGCGGGAATGATGTTCATGCAGTCACTTGTTGATGACTACATCACACCGATGCTAAAGACCTCCAGCCATGATTTTTCACCTCTTGCAAAGGCTCTCGGCGGTCTTGCAGTAGTATATGTTGTGGGCATTGCAGCTTCATACGCATACAACAGGATAATGGTAAACATCGGTCAGGGTACGCTGAGAAACATAAGAGATGATCTGTTTCTCAACATGGAAACACTTCCTATCAAATATTTTGACACACACCCGCATGGCGACATCATGTCGGTATACACAAATGACGTTGATACCCTCAGACAGTTTATCAGCCAGAGCATACCTCAGCTTATAAACTCTCTTGCAACACTTATATCCACCCTCGTTTCCATGATAGTCCTCAACATTCCTCTTACCATACTCTCTATTGCAATGGCATTTGTAATGGTAAAGGTGACCAACGATCTCGCTTCAAAGTCAGGAGCGCACTTTGCGGCTCAGCAGCGTGACCTTGGCGCAGTTGACGGCTTTATCGAAGAAATGCTTGACGGACAGAAAGTAGTAAAAGTGTTCTGTCACGAGGATAAGGCAATAGAAGACTTTGTAAAGATAAATGACAAGCTGAGAGTCAGTGCAAATGAAGCTAACAAGTACGCTAACATCATGATGCCGATAAACGCAAATATCGGAAACCTCAGCTATGTGCTTTGTGCCATTGTGGGAGCTATCCTTGCCATAAACGGCTATGCAGGTCTTACCCTCGGCACTATCGTAACATTCGTATCCCTTAACAAGAACTTCACACAGCCTATCACACAGATAAGCCAGCAAATGGCATTCGTTGTTCAGGCTACCGCAGGCGCAGGCAGAGTGTTTGACCTCCTCGACCAGAAGCCTGAAACAGACGAGGGCTATGTTGAGTTCGTAAATGCAAAATATAACCTGAACGGTGAGCTTGAAGAGTGCAAAGAGCGTACAGGCATATGGGCTTGGAAACACCGTCATCAGGCTGACGGCACTGTTGACTACAAGAAAATGGAGGGCGAGGTCGTATTTGACGGTGTTGACTTCGGATATGACGACAGCAAGATAGTTCTTCATGACATAAAGCTTTTTGCAAAGCCTGGTCAGAAGATAGCTTTTGTTGGCTCAACAGGCGCAGGAAAGACAACTATCACAAATCTTATCAACCGCTTTTATGACATTCAGGACGGCAAGATACGCTATGACGGAATAAACATTACAAAGATAAAGAAGCCTGCTCTGAGAAAAACTCTCGGCATAGTTTTGCAGGACACACACCTTTTCACAGGCACAGTAATGGAAAATATCCGCTACGGCAACCTTGACGCCACCGACGAGGAATGTATGGCAGCCGCAAGACTTGCAAACGCAAACGGCTTTATAGAAAGACTTCCTGACGGCTACAACACTGTTCTCACAGGCGACGGCTCGAACCTTTCACAGGGTCAGCGTCAGCTCATAGCCATTGCAAGAGCGGCAGTCGGCGATCCTCCTGTTCTTATCCTTGACGAGGCTACCTCCTCTATCGACACAAGAACAGAGAGTCTTGTTCAGGCTGGTATGGACGCTCTCATGCAGGGCAGAACAACATTCGTTATCGCCCACAGACTTTCAACTGTCAGAAACTCAGACTGCATAATGGTACTTGAGCAGGGCAGGATAATCGAGCGTGGCACACATGACGAGCTTATTGCCAAAAAGGGCAAGTATTATCAGCTCTACACAGGAAACTTCGCAGAAGAAACAGCATAAAAGGGGCTATTCCGCCCAAAGAAAAACGCCACGGAGAGAATATCTCCGTGGCGTTTTTGTGCAATAAAAATGCGGCTGACAAAAGCCAACCGCAATAAATCTTATTCTTCTTCCTCTTCGTCCTCATCGAAATCTTCTTCATCGATGCCCATTGGACGAGGCATATCATCTGTCATAGGCTCATCTGCTCTTCTGAAATATGAGTCGAAATCAAAACGTCCCATGCAGATACGCTCCCAGTATGGTTTACCCGGCTCAAGCACCATAACATTATGCTCATGAACTTCGATAACATCATAGATCTTGCCGTATGAATCCTTTACCTGATCGCCCTTTACAACATTGGTCATTATATTCACCTTCCTTGTCATATCTTGAATTATACCACATTATAAGAGCCTTGTCAATCGGCTTGGAAAATTTTTTGCCCTAAATACTTACCTTCTTCACAGCCGACCACTTGCCGTACACTTTGGTCTTGCTAATTGTCTTATAATCCCTTGCCTTGACGTAATATGTCTTTTTGCTTTTAAGACCTTTTATTGTGCCTTTGTTCTTTGAGTTTCCGCTGAGCCACAAGGACTTGCTGTTCTTAAAGCCGCTGTTGTCGGCATATGACACTTGATAGCCTGAATTTGAGCTGTGCTTTGCAAGAGTGACCGCTATCTTCTTTCCGCTCTTGTCACCCTTGACAGAAATGCTCTGTCCCTGTGGGTTTATCTTGAAAGTCTTTGTTATCTTGCCTGTGTAGCTTCCCTTACCTGTGACGGTCACCTTAGCAGTGCCTATGTCCTTATTTGCAGAGTAGCTTACAGTATAGTCCCTGTCCTTTTTGAGGGTGACATTTCCGTCCTTTACAGTGACAGCAGGCTTCAGCGCCTTACCTGTCCACACCTGATCTGGCACCTTGACAGACGCCTTCCCGACAGATCTTTTCGTTGCTGATCTTACCTTTATCTCATCGGAATATCCACCGTATACCCTCTTGCCTGACACAGTTTCATAACAGCGTACTTTGTAATAATAATCTGTGTTCGCCTTGAAAGATCCATCTGTAAACTTTCCTTTTGCAGTCGTCCCCACGGCAGAATACTTTCCCTTTGCGCCTGTTTTCCTGTATATCTCATAACCGCATTTGTTAGTTGATCTGCCAGAAAAGCTGATCTGTATATCCGTGTTATTCACAGAATTAACAGACAATCCTGATACTCGCGGCAGGCTGATAGAAGAATCAGCGCTCTTTGACACTGCCGCAGACTTTGAACCGTTCACAGCGTTGTCTTTCAGCGAAGCCTTGCTGTGAGAGCTTACGCTTATGCCGCTTTTTCCTGAGCCGCTTATGCTGTTTGAATTTACACTCGCAGAGCTGCTGTAATTTGACACGCAAATGCCGTTCTGCTTGCTGTTTGATATCTTATTTGAGCTTAGAGCCACACTGCCGCAGTGGTTTGTAACAAGCACGCCATGCTTGCCTGCGCCAGAAACAGTGTTTGAGGTCGCCTTGCCGGAAGCGTTCTTGCTGAACACGATACCATGCCCCACGGCATTTTTAACTTTGTTGCCTGAGCACTCGCCCTTTGAGCCGTTATAAATAAGAATGCCCGTGTCCCCCGCCTTTGAAATGCTGTTGGACTTTATCACAGCGGAAGAATTTGCAGCCACTGCTATACCATGCTTTTTTGCTGAATTTACGCTGTTTGAGCTTGCAATATTGTTCTCAGAGCCGTTGTAGATATTTATTCCGTTCATTCCAACGTTTTCTATAGTATTGTTCTCAAGGGTATTCCCTGAGCTGTCAGTAAGGGAAGCACCGTTTCTGGCTGAGCCTGAAATGTAGTTATCTGTTATCTTTATATTATCACACTCGTTGAGAGTAAGACCATTTTTATCCTTGTAATTAACACCGTCCTGCTTTGTAACGAGAATATTTGATTCGACACTGCAATTTTCAGCGTCATTAAGGGCGATAGTGGTTCCGTTGCTCTCGATTCGATTTTCGACGACCTTTACTCCTGCCACTCTGAAATTATAGTCAGGGATAACACCGTTGTCCTTGACCTCATACCCTGTCAGGCGTATGCCGCTTGTAATGCCATATTCGTCATCACCGCTTACAGAGATAGTGTTAGATGAAATAACAGAGTTTGCGTCGTCATCAAAGCCGTCAACTGCTTCCTCCATAGACTTCACCACAGGGGGATTGAAATTGTTGTTAGGCAGGCTGGACATTGCCTTGAACTCTATACCGCTTGCGCAGTTTGTGATAGTGTTATTTGTTATGGTACAATTCTTGTAATTGTACATTATCATTGCCATATCGTCGAGATTCTCAAAAACATTGCCTTCGATAAGGATATCTGTGTAATAGATACCAAGAGTGGCGGAATGAGAACCAAAACCTCTGCAAATGCCTGAGAAAAGATTATTCTTTATGACCACATTTTCGCATGATGTATCGTCAAAAGGCGCATAGCCTGCAAAAACTCTGCTGTTGTTCATGCAATCAAGCTGAATGGCTTCTTTTTTCCTGTAGCCTGTATATCCTGTAAAAGTACAGCCCTCTATGGTGACGTCAGCCGCACCGCCTATCTCCATATGATGACCGTTCTCGTTATTTTTGACGTGCATATCTTTCAGAAGAATATTTCTGCAATGTGCAAATCTGATATTTGAAAAATCTGCGGTATTTGGCCACTGGTCTGTGTTTCCGTTCCAAAGCCCGCCCTCAACGATAACATTTTTAACGCCGTCATAGCCGCCGATACCATTATTATCGCACCTGAGCATAGGTCCATATGAAATGCACCTTTTTATCTCAACGCCCTCTTCACAGTATATCCAAGTATCGCTGTATACCACAAGTGCAGAAGAAATAAGATACGTTCCCTTTGGTATCACGACCTTTGTGAAAATGCCCTGTCCTGAATTTTCCTGTGCAGCATCAAGCGCCTGCTGTATCTGCTTTTCCGTCATAGCGTTTCCTGTGTTGTCTGCACCGAAGTCATTAACCACGTTATAGGTGACGATTTCCATGCCGTCTGTATCAAAATACGCACCTGTCACAGCCGTATCTGCCGCTTCTGCCACCGATGTTATAGCCGTAGAGAAGCCCTCGGGAATCGCTGTGATAACGAGCAAGAGCGTTGTCAAAAGTGCCGCTATCCGTCTGAAAACGTTTTTTTCACTGATAATTCTGTAGCCTTTAATGTTCATTCTTCTGTGTTCTCCTTAAAGTTCGGCTATATTTTTCTTGCCGCTGACAATTATTCGTACAAATAGTATTATAAATCATTTATAAGTATCTGTCAACAAACGCTAAACTTTTCGTGAACACTGCACAAATTTGGCTGTGTATTTTTGGCACAAAAAAAGCTCCCCTGACGCATAAACGTCAAGAGAGCCTTTAAAGCAAAATATTTTACTGCACTTCCACTTTTTCGCCCATGATAGACCTGATAGCGTGGACACGGCACACCTCCGCACACTTTCCGCAGTTTGTACACTTTTCATAGTCGATAACAGCGTGGTTGTTCTGCACTGTAACGGCACCTGACGGACAGTTTTTCTCGCAAAGCTTACAGCCTATACAGCCGTTAGGACAAACAGACCTTGTCACTCTGCCCACATCTCTTGATGAACAGCAGATATCCACAGCCTGAGAGATCCTTCTCACTGCGATAAGACCATTTGGACAGGCTTTTGCGCAAAGCCCACAGCCCATGCACTTTGCTTTGTCGATAACGGCAATACCGTCAACGATAGATATTGCCCCCTGAGAGCAGACCTTGATACAATCGCCATAGCCTAAACAGCCGCTTGTGCAAAGCTTGCTTCCGTCATAAAACCTGTTGCACGCCGCACAGCTCTGAATGCCGTCAAAATCGTATTTATGCGGTGTATGAGAGCAATCTCCCGAACAGCGCACGAAAGCCACCTGTGGCTCTGTTACAGTCACTTCAACGCCCATTATCTCGGCTATCTTCTTTGCAGCAGCCTCGCCTCCCGGACGGCAAAGGTTACATTCCGCACCCTTGTTCACGATAGCGTCGGCATAGTCTGCACAGCCTGAAAAGCCGCAAGCACCACAGTTTGCCTGTGGAAGCGCTTCTGCGATAGCGTCAACACGCTCATCCACCTCAACGGCAAAAACTTTTGAAGCCACTGTCAGCAGAACGCCTGCCAATATGCCCAAAGCGGCAAATATAGCCAAAGGGATCAAATATTCCATATCATTCTCCTCCTATATTATTCCCGAAAAGCCCATAAAGCTTAGCGAAACGATAGACGCCGCAATGAGCGTTGCAGGCACGCCCTTGAAAGTTTCAGGAAAATCGCAGTTTTCTATCCTTGCTCTTACTCCGCTGAAAAGCAAAAGGGCAAGAGTAAACGCAAGTCCTGTTCCAAGTGCGTTTGTAAGGGACTGAAGAAAATTATAGCCGTTGTCTATATTTCCGATAGTAACACCGAGAACTGCACAGTTGGTTGTGATAAGAGGCAGATAAACGCCCAGTGCCTTATAGAGAGGCGGCATCATCTTTTTCATGACTATCTCAACAAGCTGAACGAACATTGCTATAACAAGTATGAATGCCACTGTTTTTAGATACTCTATACCGAAGTGCTCAAGCAGTCTGTATACAGGATATGTGATAGCTGTTGCGCATATCATAACGAATATTACCGCTGCGCCCATACCCACAGATGATTTCATCTGCTTTGATACGCCAAGGAAAGGACATATTCCCATGAACTGAGAAAGCACAACGTTATTTACGAACACACAGCCGATAAGTATAAGTATGTAGCTCATTTTTATGCCTCCTCACTCTCTGTTCTGCACTGACCCTTGCACAAAGCTGCATTTGGGCATCCTGAGCAGGATATCTCCTTTGGCGGCTTCTTGTTCGCTATCTTGTTCACAAGTGCGATAAGACAGCCAAGCACGAAAAATCCGCCTGCCGGCATGATGAACACTGTCATAGGATCGTCGCACAGGAAAGGTATCTTGAAGCCGAACCATGAGCCTGTGCCAAGTATCTCTCTTATAGATCCCATTGTGAAAAGTGAGAGAGTAAAGCCAAGACCCATTCCAAGTCCGTCAAGTATGGACGGGAATATCTTGTTCTTGCTGGCAAAAGCCTCCGCTCTGCCAAGGATAATACAGTTTACCGTGATAAGGGACAGGAATACGCCTAAGGCACTGTAAAGCTCAGGTATATAGCCTTTCATAAGAAACTCGATAAGAGTAACAAAGCCTGCGATTATTACGATAAAGCAAGGCAGTCTTACAGCCTTTGGGATAACGTTTTTCAAAAGGGATATAACAAAGTTTGAGCAGACAAGCACGAACGTTGTGGCAAGTCCCATGCCGATACCGTTTTTCGCCATTGTTGTGACCGCAAGGGTCGGACACATACCAAGAAGCGTAACAAGCGTCGGGTTTTGCTTTATGATACCCTTTGTAAATTCATACAGATTAGAATTTTTCTCAGCCATTGAGTATCTCCTCCTTATGCTCGTCAAAAAGCTTCACAGCCTTTTTGCACGCAGATTTCATTCCCTTTGAAGAATAGGTGGCAGCGGTAACATTGTCGATAGAATTTTCATCAGTGTCAACACCAAAGCCCTTTAGCTTTGAAAGAAAACTATCGTCCTGCACCTTTGTGCCAAGACCCGGAGTTTCGCCTATAGAGAGAAATTCTATCCCCTCGATAGTTCCCTCGCTGTTTATACCGATAAGCAGATGAAGTCCACCCTTTGAATAACCGTCCTCAGTTATCTCGATAACGCATCTGCCGTTTTCTTTATCTGTGATAATGGAGTTCACGCCCTCTGTATCAAATGTGACAGGGGTCTTGCTGTCACCCTCGCCGTCAAGCATTATCTCATAATCGCCCTTGCCGAATATCTCCTCACAGCCCTTTTTCATATCGTCTGTAAGAACACCTGTATTGTCAACATATGTGGCATTATAGGCAAGCACCAAAAGTCCGCTGACAACTATACATATTATAGTCAGCACCAATGGAGGCATTATTTTATCTTTCATTCAGACTTCGCCTCCTTCTTCTTTGTTATAGCCCCTAAAGGCTTTGTTTTTGTTATCATGTCGATATATGGTGTAAGTATATTCATAAGCAGTATTGAGAATGAAACACCCTCAGGATAAGAGCCGAAGAAGCGTATCACACAGGTGATGATACCACAGCCAATACCGAATATGACCTTGCCTGTTTTTGTAACAGGAGTTGTAACATAGTCAGTTGCCATGAAGAATGCACCGAGCATTACGCCGCCTGCAAGTATCTGATAGATACCGTCCTCACCGCAAAGATATGAGAACACGAAAACTGTGCCGATAAATGCAAGAGGTGTATGTACTGAGATTATCTTCATCATTATAAGATATATGCCGCCAATGATCAAAGCCGCCGCAGACACCTCGCCAAGACAGCCACCTACTTTTCCAAGGAAAAGATCGAGATAATCGGCAGGGGCGGAATGTGCCGCCGCAAGAGGTGTTGCACCTGTTACGATATTGTCAGGGTCATAGAAAGGCACTACCCAATGGGTCATGTTGCCTGTGAAAGCAAGCATAAGAACTATTCTTCCCACGATAGCAGGGTTGGCAAAATTCTGTCCCAGACCGCCAAAAAGCTGCTTTACGATTACGATAGCAACGAATGTGCCGATAGCAGCCTGCCAGTAAGGCATTGTCACAGGGAGATTGAACGCTAAAAGCATACCGGTCACAAGTGCCGAAACGTCCTTTGTGGAATCAGGTCTTTTTATTATAAGATTGCAAAGCCTTTCCCATATGAGTGCCGTTATCATGCAGAAGCCTGTGAGCATGAGTGCACGTCCGCCGAAAACATAGGCAGACATTGCAAGTGCAGGGCAAAGCGCCACAAGCACATGGGTCATCACCTTAGAGGTAGAAATATTATCCCTTATCTGAGGCGAAGGGCTGACAAGCATTTTTTCCATATTTTCTTACCTCCTTATGTTCTTATGAAAGCTTTTGCAAGCTGATTTTTCTCTGCAAGATCTCTCTTTGCAGGACAGACGTATGAACACGAACCGCAGTTCATGCAAAGACCCACCTTGAGCTTCATAAGAGCTTCCTTATCACGCCTGTCATAAGCCTTTTCAAGCTCTGTAGGCATAAGATTCAGCGGACAAGCAGAGATACATCTTCCGCACTTTATACAGTTTGTCTGTGTGCACCTGTCCTCGATGCCCTTTTTCTTATCAGCCTTTTCACCAAATGCAAGAATGGCGTTTGTGGTCTTTGTCACAGGGGTGTCAAGCTCATAAAGGCACATTCCCATCATAGGACCGCCAAAAAGGGCTTTTCTAACCTTTTCTTTATCGCAGTCACCGAATTTCAGTATATCCTCCGCAGAAGTTCCTATAGGTACTCTCACGTTGCATGGAGTAGATACCACGTCACCGTCAACAGTTATACGCTTTGATATGAGTGGCATACCTGTTTTGGAATACTCTCCGATAAAGCCTGCTGTGGTAACGTTCATTACGATAACGCCCTGATCTGACGGAAGCTGACCCTCGCCAACTACACGTCCTGTGGCGTTGAATATTATCACCTTTTCTGCGCCCTGAGGATAGCATGACTTCAGCACTTTTACTTCAATACCCTCATCATCAGCCGACTTTTCACGCATAAGCTTTATAGCCTGCGGCTTGTTGTCCTCGATACCGATAACGACCTTTTTAAGCCCCAGCATATCACGCACGAGCTTTATTCCGCACATAACATCGTCAGCGTTCTCCATCATCTCACGGTAGTCGCTTGTTATGTAAGGCTCACACTCGGCGGCGTTTATAACAAGAGTATCGACCTTGTATTTGTTCTCGTCAAAGTTGAGCTTTATGTGCGTTGGGAAGCCTGCGCCGCCCATTCCGCAGCAGCCTGACTGCCTTACGGCTTCGCAAAGGCTCGCTTTGTCTGTTATAACAGGCGGCTTTACGTCAGGTGATACCTCCTGCTCTCCGTCGGTGTCGATCTCCACCATTTTGCACACCTTTCCGCCTGCTGTGAGCAGTTCGGATATCGCCGCCACTGTGCCTGACACAGACGAGTGAACAGGGCATGACATAAAAGCGTTGCTTTCGCCTATGACCTGTCCCACAAGCACTCTGTCACCCTTGGCAACTGTCGGCTCGCAAGGTGCTCCCATGTGCTGTGACATGGATATCTTCACTCTTGCAGGCAGCGGCATGGCGATAGTTTCGCTGTTTTCCGTCCCCTTTTTGTGGGAAAGAAAAATGCTGTTGAGTTTCATAAATTTCCCCCTTATCATACTTTATGACTATTCAAACCTGAATTTATCATCACTTATACTTATCCTGCTCTTTATACTGTCAGAGCAATAAACTACGCCATTTTCATCAATGGCGATAACTTCTATATCTTCATCACTGAGCCACCTGTCAAGCTCACCGCTTCCGCCAATAAAAATGCAGGTAGACAGAAAATCGGTTTCAATGCCGCTCTGCCCTATCACAGTGACTGAAACAAGGTCTGTTTCGCATGGATAACCTGTTGTCAGGTCAAAAATATGGCTCCACTTTTTGCCCTGTGCTTCAAAATAACGCTCATATCCACCTGATGTGGAAACAAATCCGCCGCCGCTTGTGAAGCTAAGGCAGGTGTTATCGTTATCAAAAGGATCTGTGACCGCAACCTTGAAATCTGTTTTATCCGGCTTCTGCCCGTAAAGAAGCGTTGACGAGCCAAAGCTCACCACCGCACAATCGGCTTTTTCACTATCCAAAAGCTTTTTCACTTCGTCAAGGGCAAAGCCCTTTCCGTTACAGCCCACGTCTATCTGTGTGCCGTTTTCAAGGACACATTCGTTCCCCGAAATCTTTATATTCTCATATCCCACAGCGGAAAGAGCAGTCTGTATCTCACTTTGCTCAGGCACTCTCGGCTCATCGCCAGTAACGTTCCAAAGTTCCGTCACTGCCCCTGCGGAAATATCCGCTCCGCCGTATTTTTTTGTAAGCTTTATGCTCTTTTCTATAAGCTGTGCAGTTTCCTCAGAAAGCTCAAGCCTGCCGCTCTCATTGAGCCGTGATAACTCCGAGCCTTCCTCATAAGGCGAATAAAGCTTTTCCAAAGCCTTTATCCGCTCTTTCACCGCCTCAGCGTCGCCGCCGTAAACAGCGGCTGTGCATGGGCAATCCATGGCGAAAAATGTCGCCTCGTCAGGCTTTTTATCTAAGTGCATCATAACCGCTCCGCACACCATAAGAGCCGTCGCACACGCTACCGATACAAACAGCCGCCTTTCAGGCTTTTTCATTTTTATACCTCACTTGAAATTAGTTGAAAAGTGTGTTATAATATCCGAAGTATGATAACATCGGTATCAAAATCCTTATGTGCAAGCGAGCAAAATGTGTTCGCACTCTTTGATAAACGCCCTCAGTTCAGGATTTTTTCCCACTGAAACCTCAAGCCTGTTCACCTTTTTTCCTGCCATGCCAAGGATCCTGTCAAGGTCTTTAGGCTGAGCGGAAAGATATTTTACACAGCGTTCCATAGTTTCCTCAGTGTCAAGCTCAAAAAGCTTGTGGGAGTTGTGAGGATTTTCAGAGTAAAGCTTTCTCAAAAGCATATAGGTGCATATTTTCACCGCCATGTCCGTCTGAGTTTCAAGGCCCTTTATGCCGCTGTCTTTTATAAGCTCCCTCAGCAGCTCACTTCCCTCGTCCGGACAGCCTAACGCAGAGTTTTTTTCTCTGACCTTGACTAAACCGAACACATCTTCATAGGAAGCGCCGTAAAGCTTTATAAGAGCAATGATGATACTGACGTTCTGCTTTTTGCCGTGTTCAACGGCGGATATGCAAGACTGGCTGGTGCCGACTGCTCTAGCCGCACGGCTTTGTGTATAGCCGCTTTCTATCCTCGCGGCGGTAAGCTTCTCACCTATCCTGAGAGTCAGCTCATCTTTGCTGTCATTGCTCATGTAATATCTCCCATATATAAAATCATATTGGTTTTTCAACCATTATTCTATTATACTATAAATTTATGTATTTGTAAATATAAAATCTATAAAATGACGTATTTAAGTGAAAAAAATTTGTGCAGGTTTTAAAGCACTTATCATAAAAGAAAAAGAAAGCAGGTATTTTAAATATGAAAGGCTACAGAATAGCATTTATCCGTCATGGAATGACGCAGGCAAATCTTGACGGACGTTATATCGGTACTACCGACTTGCCGCTGTGCAGAGAGGGTGCTGACCAGCTTTATGAAAAGATAGAAAAGTATGATTACCCTTCGGTGCAGAAGGTCTACACCTCGCCTTTAAAAAGGTGCAAACAGACTATATCTATACTCCAGCCTAACAGGCTTGTGGCTGAGATGCCCGAGCTTCGTGAAATGGACTTCGGCAAGTTTGAGAACAAGACCGCTGACGAGCTTATGAACGACCCTGATTATGAGCAGTTCATAAAAGGAGGACTTGACAATCCTCCGCCGAACGGTGAGTCAACAAGAGATGTCATAAACCGCTGTTATGAAGCTCTGAACATCATCATTTCCGATATGATGTACGAGGGCCTTACAAATGTTGCGGTATGCACCCACGGAGGTCTTATAATGAATATGCTGGCAGGCTTCGGCGTGCCGAAAAGAAAGCCTATGGACTACGCCTGCGATTTCGGTGAGGGCTTTGAAGTCATGGTGACAGCTTCCATGTGGCAGCGTTCAAACGCTTTCGAGGTAATAGGAACATATCCGCCAAAATATGAGGAAATGCCTGATTACACTGTTGAGGATTATTATACTGACGAAGAGGATAAGTAAACAGTAAAAACAGAAACGAGGGGGGAAAAGGCTTGACAAACAAGGAGATAAAACGATCGGCAAGAAAAAATATAAGCCAGAACATGGGAAACTGCGTATCGCTCACGGCATTTTTGTTTGCGGTGTTTGTATTTCTTGACCTGTGCGAGCTTGCCCTTTTTATGCTTTTCAAACGCATCGGCTGGGAGTACTTTTTCTCGTGGCAGGGAATAAAAGATCATGTTTCCGTAAGGCTATTCTGGTTTCTTGACCTCATTGTCATTATACCTTTTGCAGCTTTTGAAATGTGGACGGTCCGCAGATTTTTCGTTGATATTGCAAGAGCAGACAGCTATGTGGGTTCGAGGCAGTATATAAACTCACATTCTTATGTATATTATTCCCACACCATGTTTTCTTCCATTATAATTAATTCACTGAAATTATTTTCCGCAGTACCTTTCGCTATCTCAACCTACAGCGTGTATTATTGGGGCTGGGTATGCAAGCTCAGCGAGCTTACCTCCGCAGGTCTTCTTTGTTTCATGTTCTCACTCGGTCTGTCTGTTGTGTTTTTCGGACTTATGGTGCATTACTGGATATCCCTTGCCCTTGCGCCATATATAATGACTCTAAACCCACGCACCAACATTTTTGACGCCTGCGATCTTTCTGTAAGGCTCATGGACGGTCAGCACGGCAGATACATCTCGTTCCTGCTGAGCTTTGTTATGTATATCCCCGCACTTCTGTTAGTATATCCTGTTTTTATCATCTATCCATATTTCAGACTAAGCTATATAGTGTTTTTGCAGGATATAATGGGAAGCTACTGGCAGGACAAAATGCCGTCAATGATAAAGCGCTGGAGGAAATACAGCAAATGACTGTGACAATAACAAAAGAAGAAAATGAAAAAGCCCTTGAATGTGTACTGCGTTCAAGGGGCTTTTCAAAAAGGCTCATAACAAGGCTCAAACGCACTGAAAACGGCATGACAAGAAAGGGCGTCCTTATCCGCACTGTTGACCTTGTATATGAAAATGACATCATCATGATAAACGAGGGGGACGGTGAAGCTCTCGACCCTAATCCTGACCTGAAAGCTGATATCCTCTATGAGGACAGCGAAGTGGTGGTGTTCTCAAAGCCGCCTTTTATGCCCTGCCACCCGTCAATAAAGCATCGTGACGATACGCTGGGAAATCTTTTTGCCGCACTTTATCCAAGCCTCGCTTTTAGACCTGTCAACCGCCTTGACCGCAACACGAGCGGCTGCGTGCTTGTGGCAAAAAGTCAGCGAAGCGCCGCAATGCTCCAAAAAAGCTTTGAAAAGACCTATGTTGGAATAATAAAAGACCTGCCCCACTGCGGCGGGCGTATCTGTGCGCCTATCGCAAGGGAGCAGGAAACTATAATAAAACGCTGTGTGAGGGCTGACGGACAATATTCCGCAACGGATTATCTTGTACGCAAAAGGCTGGGAGATCTTTCTCTTGTGGACTTCTTTCTTGAAACCGGCAGAACGCACCAAATAAGAGTACACTCGGCTTTTATGGGCTATCCTCTCCTCGGTGATGACCTTTATGGCGAGGCAAGCCCTCTTATAAGCCGTCAGGCTCTCCACTGCGAGAAAATGGCTTTTCAAAGCCCTGAAAATGGCAGGATAGTGACTGTTACCGCACCGCTTCCCGAGGATATGCTCTGTCTTATGACACCCGACAGGTGATATCCGTTTCAAGCTCCACCGAGCCTAGCACTTCATCAAGGCGGTCGGCATACTTCAGATAGCTTTGCGGATATTTGTGACGGAAAAGCCGCCACACATCAAAAATATCCGTCCTGTTCTCATACAGGGCTTTGTTCCACACCCCTGTGATGTTTTCTTCAAGGCGCTGTTTCACAAGTGCCGCCACCTGGTCTGAGCTTTTCTCGTCACGGATATCAAGAGAAGTGTGTGCAAGAACAGTGAGCTTCAATCTGCATACGAGCCTGCCGTTCTCGTTATCAAGCTTCAGGCTGTGGCTGTCAGAGGTTATCCTAACGTCCATGGGGCTTCCATTATATTCGATCATATCATAATACTGCTCTGCCTTTCCCGTGAGCCACAGACAGCCTGATGCGTCAGCGTGGGAAAGATAGCTCTCAAGCACCGTACCTTTTCGTATAAGGGCGGTCTTTTTTATTTCCAAAAGCGGCTCCTGCTGTTCCGCTGACTTTTCCTCATGGCTCTCCGCAAAATCTCCCAGCGGTTGTTTGATAGAGATAACCGGCATAGCGATATACTGCGGTGATCTTATGCAGGAAAGCAGATCGATAAGGCGGCACTCCACCGTTATGCCGTTTTTTACACCCATTTTTATGACCTGTGTGAAGTTTTCTGAGGACATCGTTCCCCTTGTTAGCTGAACGTTCATAAGCTCCTCTGCGGTATTTTCCGCCAAGCAAAGCTCCACTCCAAGAAAAACATTTTTGTCCTTTATAGCAAAAGAGAACAGATCCTCCGGAGAGGAAAGATCTATATCTTTATTAAAGCATATTATTTGAAGATGGCCAAAAAAGATCTCCCTGCCTATCTGATACTGACAGCCCTCAATGGCATCTCGGATACTCCTGCCTTTGCAATTGACAGTCTGTATATTGGACTGGCTCACATCAAGGGGAGTATCAGAACCCATACTCTGGGTCTTAAAGACCTGCAATGACACATTGTATTCCCCGTTCTCATAGTCAACGCCCATGGCGTGGCAAAGAACACGCTCCTCGATATCCACCTGCCTGCCGAAAGAAGAAAACAGCAGCGTCACTGCTGCGATAAAAAGCACAACAGCCACCTGTATCTTACGCTTTTTCATCAGATCTCGCCCCCCTTTTCACAAATATCAGGCATAGAAGCGGTATTACGCCTCCGAGAAATATGAGTGGGATAGGGCTGAGCCCTGCGTATGCGATGCTCTCCCACTTGTGAGGCAAAAGCCAAAAGAGCGTTGCCGCCGCAGGAATCACCGCTGTTATTATCACGCCCGATCCAGAACCGAGCTTAGGAAAAACATATCTCAGGCATCTGCCTGAACAATGGAAATATACTCCCAGCTTATATACCGAGAGCATTACCCACACGCCCATAACAGCGGCGTCATAGCGTTCTATTATGGCAGTGCGTGAAAATGCCGCAAGTGCGAAGAATGGCAGTTTTGCAAGAAGAGTGTAATCTCCAAGTATCATTGTGATAAAGCCTAAGACTATTTCAACAAGGGCAAGCCTTGTGAACAGAAAATACATAGACGTTTTTGCTGCATTGCCCTTTATTGAGGGTAAAAGAAAAGCTATCACTGCAAGATAAGAGCTTCTTGCAAGCTCGCTGACAGCAGAATGAAAAATGCCTTTTCCAACGTTTCTTTCCGCAAGGTGAAAATCAACGAATGTGAAATCTTCAAGAGAGCTTATAACAAGGATAGATGTCACAAAGAGAAAAAGTACAAAAAGCACTGTCCCCGTTTTTCCTATGACCCCAAGGCCTGACATTGCAACATATATCCCGCAGGCGGCAACGCTGAGAACTATCATGAGCCGTGGTATATAATCAGAAAAATAATAATCCATAAAATAGGTGAAGGTGCCGATAACATAAAATGACACTGTAAGAAAATATGCAAGATACATTGTACAAACTCCCCTGCCCGCCCACTTTGAACGGCTCACCACAAGGGTGCATGGGTCATCATTAGGAAAGCGCTTGTGGAAAGCCGCCATACAGCATATCATAGCTATCTGAAAAACTGTAGACAGCACTGTTCCAAGCATAAGCTCCAAAGCGTTTGCGGTGCTTTCAGGGAGAAATGTCATCATTGAAAAGGCTCTTGTACAGATAAGCATTGCAAAAAACTGCGATGGCGTAAGCTTTTTCATTGGCTTCCCCCCTTTTCGTCAAGCTTGTATTCTTTAATGGTGCTGTGAGTTTTCTCATATGACCGAAAGCTCCGCCTTGAAATAACGTCCTTTATACCCTTTGAGAAAAATGGCGTAACAGGAGCGGTGTAAGATACTGCAAGGTCGTCCATGGAGTTTATATTTATCATCAAAAGCACAGTGCAAAGTGCAATGCCATAAAGCCCCGAGCCGCCGCCCACCAGGATATACACTAGCCTTAATATAGCCGTCTGCTGATAAAGGCTCGGTATAACGAACGATGATGTTGTGGTTATCCCCACCACTATAAGCAGAGGGGCGGACACAAGTCCGCTTTTTACGGCAGCGTCGCCTATGATAAGACCGCCCACTATAGAAACAGTGCTTCCCACAGCCTTTGGAAGCCGCAAGCCTGCTTCTTTCATTATCTCAAATAGAAGCATTAGCACAAGCACCTCCACTGTCAACGGATAAGGCGTTGACTCCTCTGAAACTGCAAGATTCAGAAGAAGCTTCAATGTGAAGACCTCAGGGTGAAAGCTCGCCAGTGCAACATACAGTCCCGGAAACGCCACCGCTAGAAAGAACGCAATATATTTCAGCCACCGCATAAAGGTGACGTAAAAAGGCTTTTCCGCAAAATCGTCCATGGTCTGAAAATTTTCCGCAAAAAGCGATGGGCAGATAAGCACAAATGGCGTGCCGTCCACAAAAACACATATCCTGCCCTGATTTAGCCTTGTGCATATCATATCAGGTCTTTCGGAATAAGCCATTTGTGAAAACACTGACGAACCGAAGCCTTCGTCGATAAAAGGTTCGATATATCCGCTTGTGAGAACAGTGTCAAGCTTTATGCCTTTGAGCTGTTTTCTCAGCCTGTCCACAGCGTCTGAGCTTGCCCGGTCGCTCATGTAGACCATGCACACGTCGGTGGAAGAACGCTTTCCTATCTGCATCATCTCAAACCGCAGCGATGGTGTTTTCATTCGTCGGCGCACAAGAGAAATATTAGTTCTTATTGTTTCCGTAAAAGAATCCTGTGCGCACATTATAGTCTGCTCGCTTGCAGGCTCAGAAACCGACCGCTTGTCGTAACCTTGGATACCGTAAACAACAGCCTTTGAAAGCCCCTCCACAAATATGACCGCAAAGCCCGAAAACAAAAACTGTATGACGTCACCATAATTAAAGACCGTTTTTCTCTCGGCGGCAAGCAGGCTTTCTTTTGTGAGAAAGTCAAAGACCTGTTTTGCACTGCCCTCAGGCTTTTGTGCAGAAAGCTCCATTATAGGTCTGAAAATAAGCTCTGACATTGCGCTCGTTGAGATCATTCCCTCTATGGATACCAACGCACAGCTTACGGAGCATATCTTCACATTCATTATATTAAGATCCATTGAATTGCCTGTTATGGTGCGAAGGGAAGTCATGGCGGCGTCAATGGTCTTATCTATCTCAGCGTTTTTGTAGTTTCTGAAATCGGGTGTATTCATTTTGTTTCTCCTACATGAAATTTTGTTGTATTTATTATCTGCGACTGTTATCAGAATATTCTGCGTTAAAGCTGCAAAAAATAGCTTTGACCATATTGGAGGAAAACAAAATGCTGATAGTTTTTTTCAGAGCCGTTATACTTTATATACTCATTGTCATAAGCATACGCCTTATGGGCAAAAGGCAGATAGGCGAATTACAGCCCTCGGAGCTTGTTATAACGCTTCTGCTTTCAAACATCGCCACCCTGCCTATCGAGGATATGACTATACCGATGTCAATGGGCATAGTGCCTATATTCACGCTGGTGTGCCTTGACGTTATACTCTCTCACTGCTCGCTTAAATTCAGAGGGCTTAGAAAGCTCATATGCGGCTCTCCGAAAATAGTCGTGTCCCGTGGGATCATAGATCAAAAACAGCTCAAAGACCTGCGTTTTTCTGCAGACGATCTTTTGGAGTCCCTAAGAAGCATGGGTATATTCGATATAAACGAGGTACAGCTTGCGGTGGTGGAAACAACAGGCAAGATATCAGTCTATCAGAAGGCACAGTTTAGACCTGTAAACAATGGCGGAATTGGCATAAAAGACTCTCAGACCGACCCTCCGCAGCTCGTTGTCGACAACGGCAGGATAATATACTCCGCCCTTGATCTTATCGGCAAAGACGAAAAGTGGCTCATGAAAAAGCTGGGAGAAAAGGGTATGCCCCTGAAAGATGTTTACATCTGCACCGCTGACCCCTCGGGGCAGATAGTTGCCATAAGAAAAGACAATGGCAAGAAAAAAGTATAAAGGAGCAATCACAATGAAAAGATTGACCGCCTGCATTATTATCCTCACTGTCATAGCCGCCATGTCAGTGTTCTCCGTATTTGCGGTAAAAAAAGAAAACGATAAGTTCATAAGCCTTGTGAACGCCGCTGAAAACAGCTACAGAAATGAGGACAGCGACACAGCCCAACGGCTCGAAGAACTCGAAAATGCTTGGAATAAATATTATGTAAGAATATCATATATAGCACAATCCTGCACACTTGATGATATCTCCTATGCAGTGGCAAAGCTCCCCGCCCTATTGGAAAAGGGCTCTGAGGAATTCTTGTCAGAGTGCGAGAGCATACGCTCATGGACAGAGAAGATATACCACACTCAGTATCCCCATTTATATTCGGTTTTTTAATGTAGAAAAATTGTGTCTAAAACGTTATCAAAGTGTATGATTTTTTCCTGCGTAATTGTACAAATCTACAAAAATCATACAGAACAAGGCGGTTCCAACGAGTTTTTCTTGACTTTTCTTTCTGCTAATATTATACTTAGAATGTATGAATAGGATAAAAAATTTTATCCTGTTTAGAAAAGAAGTATCAATGGAGGTATGAAATGAACACTATCAAGTTTTGTGCTAAGTGCGGAGCGCCAATAGGTCCGGAAGAAAAATTCTGTGGCGGCTGCGGTGCGTCTATCGCCGAAATGGAAGCCGAAGCAGGCATTTCCACACAGCAGGCAGCACCTGCTCAGGCACCCGTTCAGCAGGCTCAGCCTGTACAGCAGCAGGCTCCTCAGTATGACCAGCAGTATGCACAGCAGGCAAACAACTACACTCAGGCAGCAGCTCCTGCGGCTGCAAAGCCAAATCCTTTTGCTAAGCTTGGCGAATGGGTAAAGGGTCACAAGAAGATAACACTTATCGCTGCTGCAGCTCTTATCGTTGTTATCGTTGCGATCATCATTCTTTGCAACATTCTTAAATATCAGGTGATCGACGCAAAGGATCTTTTCAAGTTTGAATTTAAGGGCATTGACGGCTGTGGCTATGTTGAGGCAGAGCTTAACTGCTATGACAAGAGCTACTATTCAATGTCAGACGCTACAAGCGCTCTCGGCGACCTTGCTGACGAGGCAGATCTTGACCTTGGCGACCTTGATGATCTTTCCGACTTTGCAAGCTCATCTGACAAGTCATCAAAGGTAAGCAAGTATTTTGCAATTGACAAGAAAACTCTTACAGAAGCATTTAACAAAGCTGACGATTTTGCAGAAGCTAAGCAGATGAGAAATGCCCTTCTCAAAACAAACAGCGACGGCGAGTATAAACTGAAGATAAGCTTTGATAAGAAAGCAAACAAGAATCTTAAAAACGGTGACAAGGTAAAATGCACCGTAAAGTACAACGAAGATTCTCTCAAGGACAAGAACATAAAGCTAAAGAACACTGAGTTTGAGGTAACTGTAAAGGATCTTAAAAACGGTGAGGAGATCGACTTCTTCAAGGGCGTTGAGGTCAAGTTCTCAGGCTTTGACGGCAACGGCTCTGCTGACGTTTCATATGACTCAGCATATCCATTTATCTACTATGATTATGACTACAAGTCAGATCTGAAAAACGGCGACAAGTACACTGTTACAGCTAACATAGACATTTATGGTGCAGAAGAAAGCGGTGACATGACTTGGTTTGAATATGACGACAAGTATTATACATACAAGACAGCCGACGTTAAGGACGGCAAGGTAACAAAGGATTTCACTGTTGAGGGTCTTGAAAAAACTCAGGAGGTCGACCCATTCGAGGGACTTGAATTTGAATGCTCAGGCGGTGTTCCATTTGTTAAGCCTTACTCAGTAAAGAGCGAGTCTATCCCTGCTGCTCTCAAGGACAATGTTTCTTACTCAGTATCATGCGACGATTATATCGGTATCGGCGGCACATTCAAGGTAACTTGCAGCCCTTATTCCTCACTTGCAAGAAACGGTATAACACTTTCCGGCAAAACTGAAACAAACGATTGGGGCGACACTGTTTATGTTAAGGAAATAACAGTTGACGAAACATTCCCTGCATATGTAACAGCTGACAACGGCAAGGCTGCTATGGACAGCTATCAGTCATATATCGACGACAAGATCGAAGATATGAGAAAGGATATAAAGGGTCATTACGCTCCATATCCTGCTGACTTTGACGGCAAGGTAACATCTATCGAGTCTTTTGATTACGTTGACACTTATGTTGCATTCACAAACAAGAAGAATTATGATTCTTGGGAGAACACAAATGCACTCTACAATCTTTACAAGATAACTGTAAAGACAGATAAGGAGAAAAAGGCAGTTTCATTCTATGCTTCGATCTACTGCTCAAATATCGTTGCAACAGGTGAAACATTTACTGAAGAGCCTTACTTCTCAACATCTTACTACAACAAAGAAGCAGATTTCAAGAAGAAGGTAATTGAAGCCGAGGGTTACACAACAACTAAGGCTGGTGCGGCTTCAAAGCCTGCAACTGACGATTCTTCATCGGCTGCAGCAAGCGAAGCAACAACCACCACAACTACAACAACAAAGACCGATTCTTCTGTAGCTGAAACAACTACAACTGCAAAGGATAAGGCAACAACTACTACAACTCTCGTTCCATAAGAGTTAAATAGTGAGAAACACGCCGCGGAAATTTTCTGCGGCGTGTGTTTTTATGTTCTGACAACTCTTGAAAACCTTGTCAAAATGTGATATAATATTTGTTACAATAATAAAAAAGCAGCTCCGAAGAGCCGGAGCTGCTTTATGAAACGATCGTTATTTAAGGCACTGTGAACCATTTTCAAAAAGCACTTTGTTGAGCTTTGCCACATCATAGCCTTTGTTTATTGCGTCAATGAGTATGCAATCACGGGTGTTTTTAGGATAAAGCTGAGCTTCACCCGCAAGGGTCAGAAGTCGCTGAACGGTATCAACATCAAGCTTCATAGCAAGTGCGATAGCGATTATCTTATCCTTGCTTGGAAGTCTTGCTCCTGCAAAAATCTGATACCCATATATTTGATTTAGCTGGGATATTCTTATGACCTCTATCTTTGTCATCTTTTTCTTTTTCACAAGCTCACAAAGATAACGTGCAAAATCCTGTCTGTCAAGAGAATCCTTATTGTTGCTTAGAAAACTGTTGATATCATCGCTTCCATTTAGCTCTTCCATAAGCTGTGTTGTTTTTTTCATGTCACCAGTTCCTTCCTATAATAATTTATTTTTTACATTTTTACATTGGAGATGAGAAATATGTCACAAAAAAGCTTATATGATTTTGAAACAGAACAGATCGACAAAATGTTCGACTGCAAAAACTATCTATTTAAAAACAGCAAGCACGAAAAAGTCATTTTAGAGAGTGACACAGGTGTAAAAATGGTGCGGCACATTATCTATAAGCCTGCTGACGTTTCTGTATATCAAAGGCTCGCATTGATAAATAATCCATATCTTTGCCGTATCTACGAGATCTCCGAAAGCACTGAAGCGTATACTATCTATGAAGAATTCTGCGACGGCATGACTCTTACGGATTATGCAAACGGCGAAACACTAGCAGAACACGACGCCCTGAACATTACCTGCTCCATATGCCAGGGATTGTATGCTCTTCACAACAGCGGCATCGTTCACCGTGATATAAAGCCTGATAATATTATAATATGTGACGACAATAATGTCAAGATTATAGATTTTGATATTTCTAAAATTTATAAATCTAACCAACGCTCTGACACCCAGACTCTGGGAACTGTAGGCTTTGCCGCACCTGAACAATTCGGTATGCAGCAATCTGACGCAAGAACAGATCTCTATTCTCTGGCAGTGCTTCTGAACGTTCTTTTGACAGGCGAGCACCCGTCGGTCAAAATGTGCGAAAACAAGAAAATTCTGAAAGTCATAAAGAAATGCCTTTCTATCAATCCAGACGACAGATATAGCACTGCGGAAGAGCTGTACAATGTGCTTAATAAGATCAGGAGAAAACTAAAATATGAAAAAATGTCCTAATTGCGGAAGAATTCTTCATGACGATTCCATTTTTTGCTTCGGCTGCATGAGCGAAATAAACAAAAGGCAAGAAATAGTTCTCGCTACTCCAAAAAAAGTGTTTTTAAAAGCAAAAATAACCACACCAATAATCGCTGTGGCATTAGTATCCGCAACTGTTTTCGGGGTGTATACTTATAATAACAATAGTGATAAGACCACGGCTGTGAAAAAAAGCACACCTCAATCTACTGCCACTGTCACCACAAATACACCTGTGACAACTACTCTGCATCCTGTCACCACTGTCATGACTACTACCACAAAAAAGCGTGAGCCTGACAAGGCTGCCCTTGCGTCAGATATTGCAGAAGGGGCGGCGTTAGCAGAATCAAAAGCCGCTGCAGTCACCACCACTACCACTACAGAAAAAGTGACTGAGCCTGTGACAGAGCCTGAGATACAGCAGGATATACCGCAGGAAAACACAGAAGATACTCAGCAGAACGAGCCTGTCGAGCCTGAATATTACTCCCCTGATGGTGCAAGTCAGATGACCCTTGACCTGCTCGATTATGTAAATCCTCTCCGTGAGAAATATGGTCTGAAACCACTCCGTGCAAGCGGACAGCTTGATGAATGTCTGCAAAAGAGCCTGTATCAAATGGACGACTACTGCCAAGGCATTGGCAACGTATACGAACATCTCTCTGAGGTCGGTCTGCCTAACAACAGCAAAATACGACAATTCACAGCAAACAACAGCTGTGTTTCAGACTATGACGAAGCATACACAGAGCTTTTTACTTGGTTAAAAAATAATGCAAGCTTCGGTCTCTCTTACGGTGACAATCTGATCAACGGCTTGGAAGATTACACATATCTTGGTGTTTGCTTTTTCCATGATGATATAGTTCAGGAAAGAAAAGACCATATGTGGAATGACCCAGATAATGATGAATACGAATCTATGCCGCTATATCAATGCTATGTTTATGTTATGAAATAAGACGACAATATCCGACTTGAAAACTGCGTCAAAGTATGGTATAATACTTACACAAAAGTGTGAAATAATCTGCAAAAAAAGAGGATAGCTATGGACGAACATATAAATAACAGCAACACGACTGAAAACACAGACAAACAGCCATATAACAACTATGACTACTCTGATGAAGAATACGAAAGAATGCGCATTGAAATGGAAAAACGCCGTGCCGAAAGGCGTGCAAGAGAACACAGGCGTGTTATGAAAAACCGTATCATTGCCATAGCAATTCTTTTGGTGATAATTTTTGTGATAGTGAAAGCCTGTGGTGGAAAGTCAGACAACAAGCCTGCTGCTGATTCATCATCACAGACCGAAAGCACAAAGCAGGCGGAAGCAAAGACCACCACCAAAAAGAGAACCTCCGACAACAGCAAAGCAGAAGAAACAAAGCATAAGATAGAGCAGTCAAACGGCATGACCTTTGTTGACGGTATTCTTATTGTGAACAAGACCTACTCCCTGCCATCAGATTATGCACCGGGCGTAAGCACAATTGCACAGAACGCCTTTGACGAAATGGCAGCTGCAGCGGCTCAGGACGGCATAACACTCTTTGTAAATTCAAGCTATCGCTCATATCAGGATCAGGAATCTCTTTATAACTCCTATGCCGCAGAGCGTGGCACAGAAGCCGCAGACGAGGTATCTTCCCGTCCGGGACATTCAGAACATCAGACGGGTCTGACCTTTGATGTAAACACCACCGAGGACAGCTTTGCAGGCACTCCCGAAGCCAACTGGCTGGCTGAACACTGTGCAGAGTACGGCTTTATTATCCGCTACCCTGAGGGAAAAGAGGACAAAACAGGATATGTGTATGAGCCGTGGCATATTCGCTATCTCGGCAAGGAAAAAGCCGAAGCTGTCACAAAGAGCGGTCTTTGCCTTGAAGAATATCTTGGTGTCACCTCTGATTACAAATATGCCGAAGATCAGAACTGTTCAAGCCTGAACAGTTCCGACACACAATCAAATCAGGCGGACGGCTACACAGACGGCTATTATCAGGACAACACAAATTATGATTATCAATACTGATACAAACACAAAGCGGACAGCCACAGAAAAGTGGTTGTCCGCTATTCTTTACTTTGTCATAGGGGACGTCGAGAACGCCGTCCCCTACAGCCAAATATCCGTTACTTATTTTCTGAGCTTTCTGTGCTATCGGAGCTTTCCAAACTGCTGTCATCATAGTGGACAGGCTCAGTTGTAAGACCCTTATCTCCTGCCTCTACGGCTTTCTCAGTCATATCGTCAACTATGCGTTTGAAAACTTTGAACGCCTTATCATAATTCTCCTGCATAGTTTCCTTAGAATCGCCCAAAGTCTTAACCGGCGTTCTCATTGAAAGGTGGATATCATTCGGCATATTCTCGAAGTTAAGCTCCTTTGCCATGACCTCCATGTTCCAGCTCATGCCCATATCGTCAACATACTTGTTGTTCGGAAATTCCTTTGGCAACTCAGGAGTCATTATTGACTTGAACTCCTCGTCAGTGTTTGAGTCTGTTATAACAAGTATAGACTCGCCCCCCTGAAGCTGTGCCAAGAACTTAGTGCTGTTCACGTTCTGTTGCTGATAATCGTCGCTGTGAGAATTTAGCGGAATCATAATGACCTCAACATGGACATAACCATTGCCGTCAAGATCGTCCGTGTATTTTTCAAAGAACTCCTCCAGTTCCTCCTGACGTGTTTCCAAGCCGTTGTTTGCGATCATAAGCACTGTCAGGTCAGCCTTTTCTCGCCTTGCAGCGTCAATAAAAATAAATGCTGCCACCGCTATGATAAATATTGCAAAGATTATCCACACCTTGTTGTGATAAAAGAAATTCTGCACCTTTTCAAAGCCGTGAAGCTCTCTTATCTGGTCATGCTCTTCCTTTATGGAAGACTCGCTTTCGTCAATAACTCCGCTTTTGAGCTTCATAAGCTCAATACGCTCCTGAGCAAGCCTGCGTTCACGTTCCTTTTCTTCCTGACGTTCACGCTCACGTCTTTCAGCTTCCGCCTGCTCTAAAACCTGCCTTTCACGCTCCTCAGCCTCACGCCTTTGCTGAGCCAGCGTGCGCTCATACTCTGCGTCATCAGCGTCCTCCAACAGACCCTGACCCTCCAGACTTTTGTCGAGCTTTGATATATTAATGTCCTTTTCGTCTTTTTTTGACATATCACTGCCGTCCTTTGCGAGATATTTTATATCATATTAGTATAAACCAATAATATTAACTCCGTATTAACAAAAAAGAGACAGCATTTTCATGAAAAATGTCTATATACAATTAAAGATAAATTGTGTATAATATACATAAATCAAATAAATTAAGTTGTGATAATAACAATTTAGTGGAAAGAGGAGAGATAGCAATGCTTGAAAAGATCATACAGAAAAACACAGAAAAATCAGAGATATCCGAACAGCTAAAAGGGCTGAGAGAACAGCTCACACTGCTTGAAAACAAAATAAAGACCGCAGGAATGCCTGTTATAATCACATTTGACGGCTGGTCTGCCGCAGGCAAAGGCTCAATGATAGCAAAGCTCATACGCTCTCTTGACCCACGTTTTTACAAGGTGGTTTCCTATCGTGCACCGAATGAGCAGGAAAAGCGTATGCCATGGCTGTGGCGTTATTGGCAAAGCCTGCCAAAGAAGGGTGAGTTTCTTATCCTTGACCGAAGCTGGTATCGTGACACTGTGAACGCCTTTATGTATGGTGAGATAGACAAGGAAACAAGGGACACACGTCTTGAAGATATCTGCACCTTTGAAAGACAACTTACAGATGACGGATATGTTATCGTGAAAATTTTCCTGCACATTACCGAAGACGAGCAGAAAAAGCGTATCGAAAAGCTGGAGAACTCCTCTGTTACAAGCTGGCGTGTGGAAAGCCACGATATAAAGAACATGGAAAAATACGATAAGTTTTTCCGCAGATATGACAAAATGCTTGAAAGCACAAACACGGCATTTGCTCCGTGGACTTGCGTTGGGGCAAATGAACGTGCCTCTGCTGAGCTTGAAGTGCTGACAGCGGTCACAAAGGCAGTAAGCACTGCAGTTTCCGCCAAGGAGAAGGGCGAACATTATATTCCCGAACCACAGTTTGACACCTGCGGATACAATTATCCTGAATATAAAACTATTGAAATGCCTGCTCTTGCAGAAGTGGATATGAACAAATCCCTTGACGAAGCGGAATATGAGAAAAAGCTGAAAAAATATCAGGACAAGCTTTTCAAGCTGCAAAATCTCTGCTATCAGAAGAAGATACCTGTTATAATATGCTATGAAGGCTGGGATGCAGCAGGAAAAGGCGGAAATATCAAGCGCATTGCGGCTGCCCTTGATCCAAGAGGCTATGAAGTTCACCCTATCGCTGCACCCGAACCGTCAGAGCTTGCAAGGCACTATCTATGGCGTTTCTGGACACGTCTTGAAAAGAATGGTCACTTTACTATCTTTGACCGCACATGGTATGGCAGAGTAATGGTCGAGCCTATCGAAAAGCTCACCCCCGAAGAACGTGTGAACATGGCTTATCGTGAGATAAACGAGTTTGAAAGCCAGCTTCATGATTGGGGCGCAGAGATAATAAAATTCTGGGTGAATGTTGATAAAGACGAACAGCTCCGCCGTTTTAACGAGCGTGAGAACACGCCTGAAAAGCGTTGGAAGATAACCGATGAGGATTGGCGCAACCGTGAAAAGTGGGACACCTATGAGAAATATGTTGACCGCATGATAACACTTACCTCCACAGATATAGCACCATGGACGATACTTGAGGGCAACGATAAAAAATACGCCCGCATAAAAGCACTGAAAACTATTGTGAAACGCCTTGAAAAGCGTTTGGAAAAAGAAGACAAATAAAAAGACGGCGAAGCGTAATGCTCCGCCGTCTTTTATTTGCCGTCAGATCAGCATCCGCAGCCGCCGCAACCATTGTCGCAGCCACAACCACCGCAGCCGTTTCCGCAACCGCCACAGCCATTTCCGCAACCGCCGCAGCCACAGCAGAATATGAGAATAAGGATAATGATCCACCAACAACCGCCAAATCCACAACCGTTCATAAATGAAATCTCCTTTTTTATTAAGATTTATAAAGCTGAAGCTTTGCTCCGTTGCTTTATATTACAGTTTATGACGCAGAGAAAAATGTGTTACAAAAAAATCTGCAAGGAGAATTTGTCCTGTGCATAAGAATATAAAAGCGATAAAAACGCGAGAATAACAAGACGCAAAACTGTCAAGAATGTAGCTAAGACAAAGCTTTGTCTTAAACATTTTAAGGGGTGAATTTTATGAACGAACAGTTTTTTGATAGCGACAGCTTTACACCAAGAGCAAGAGAGCTTGTGAAAAATGCCGTCACTCTGGCAGGAAGCTGGGGGCATACTTATATCGGCACTGAGCATATCCTGCTTTCTGCCGCCTATGAGGAGGACTCCACAGCCTGTGCAGTGCTTCTGCGCCACGAGGTCACGGCTCAAAGGATAGAGGAGCAGATAGAATACATCATAGGCAGAGGCACGCCATGCCGTCTTACGAAAAATGACATCACTCCTAACGCTGCCGCTGTTTTAAAAGGCGCAAAAAGGCTGTGCGAGAGCATGGGTGGCGGTATCGCAGGAACGGAATACATTCTTGCTATGATACTCCGCCGCAGTGATTGCTGTGCCTTTGAGATATTGCAGCAGTTAGGGGTGAACTGCAACAAGATGTACAACGATTGCTCATTGTCAGGCAACGAGCCTAATATTTTTTCAGACAGAAATTATCCCAAACTAAAGACCCTTGAACGCTACGGCAGAGAGCTTACACGCAAAAGCGAGTGCGAAAAATTTGACCCCTGCATAGGCAGAGAAGCTGAAACAGAACGTATCATGGAGATACTCTGCCGCCGCACAAAGAACAATCCCTGCCTTGTAGGTGAAGCAGGTGTGGGAAAGACCGCTGTTGTGGAGGGGCTTGCGAGAAAGATCATGCTTGGAGAAGTGCCGTCTGCGTTGTCCTCAAAGCGGATCTTCTCCCTTGATATAACTGCCCTCCTTGCAGGAGCAAAATATCGAGGGGACTTTGAGGAGCGATTGAAAAGCTGTATGGACGAAGCCGCAAAGACTGGAAATGTGATACTTTTCATTGATGAGCTTCACAACATAATGGGTGCAGGAGCGGCAGAGGGTGCAATAGACGCTGCAAATATCCTGAAACCACAGCTTGCAAGGGGCAGTCTACAGCTCATAGGCGCAACGACTTTTGAGGAATACCGCAAAAATATTGAAAAAGACTCAGCTATGGAGCGACGCTTTCAGAAAGTGAAGATAGATGAGCCTGATCAAAGCCAGACCTGCCGTATCCTCAGCGGTCTTATAGACAAATATGAACAGCACCACAGCGTTGACATCTCCCCTGACCTTATACCATATGCAGTTAAGCTTGCCGCAAGGTATGTCACCGACAGATTTTTTCCTGACAAAGCAATTGATATTCTTGACGAAGCCTGTGCCTGTGCGGTCATAGAGCAAAGTGAAAATAATTCTGGTGAGAAAATATCAGACGCTTTCAACGATTATGTGAAAGGCAAGCTCACCCGTGACGAATATCTCACCGCCATAACAGAGTGCCGCCCAAAGCGCATACCACTTGAAAAAAGGCACATTGACAGCGTTATTTCATCGCTCACAGGCATAAACTGCGCTGATATCGGACAGGACGAAGCCGCAAGGCTCACAGGGCTTGAAGATAAGCTAAGCGAAAGCATTGTGGGACAGCAGACGGCTATAAAGTCACTCTGCTCTGCCGTCCGCCGCTGTCGTGTAGGACTAAAGGGCAGCGACCGCCCCATGGGAAGCTTTATTTTCTTAGGGTCAACGGGAGTGGGCAAGAGCCAGCTTGCAAAAGATCTTGCCAAAACGCTTTTTGGCAGAGATAACGCCATTGTAAAGCTTGATATGTCAGAATACATGGAACGCCACAGCGTTTCAAAGCTCATAGGCTCGCCCCCTGGATATGTTGGCTTTGACGAGGGTGGCAGGCTTACCGAACAAATTCGCCGCAAGCCCTACTGTGTGCTTCTTCTTGACGAAATAGAAAAGGCTCACCCTGACATCTACAATCTGCTTTTGCAGATACTAGAGGACGGCTGTCTTACCGACTCTGCTGGCAGGACAGTTTCTTTCTCCAATGTCCTTATAATAATGACCTCGAATGTCGGCGTGAAAAAGCTTGCCGAAACCAAGACCGTAGGCTTTTCAAACAGCAAGTCAAATGGCGAAGCCAAGAAAAAAGCCATGCTCTCAGAGCTTAAAAGCTTTATGTCTCCCGAGCTTTTAGGCAGGATAGATGAGGTGATTGTTTTTAACGACCTTACCCTTTCCGATATGGAAAACATTACACGCCTTGAAATATCCGCTCTTGAAAAAAGGCTCTCCGAACTTGGCTGTACACTCGCCTGTCATCCAGAGGTCTACCCTTTTATCGCAAAGCAGGCACTTTCAAAAAGCGGCTCTGCACGAGAGATACGCCACATAATTACCGCCCTCATAGAAAATCGCATAAGCGATATGCTTATCTCCTCCGCCTGCCGTGACTTTTCTGTTTGCGTATCTGAAAACACCTTAACTGTCGCACAGCACCGCAGGCAACTGTGTTCATAGAAATTTTACAAAGTATAATTGATGGATATTTTACAAAAGCCCGCCCATATGTTATAATATTTTTATATATTGTTGTCCAAACGGCAAAAGGAGGATAAAAATGTCTGACAGAAAATACAAGCTATATTCCGACTCCACCTGCGATCTGTCGGAGGATATATTAAAAAATATGGACGTGACGCTTCTGGAATTATCTTTTGAAGTAAACGGTGTTGTAAAGAGCAAAAATGACATGACGCTGCCTGAATTTTATTCCCAAATGCGAAACGGAGCAGTAACGAAAACATCGCAAATAGGGATCTCCGACTATGAACAGGCTTTTGAAAAGGAACTTGCCGCAGGCTATGACGTGCTTTATCTTGGATTTTCGTCAGGTCTTAGCGGCAGCTTCAACACTTCCTGCATTGCAAGAGATAGCGTAATGGAAAAATACCCGGAAGGCAAGGTAATCTGCATAGACTCCCTCTGTGCTTCAACAGGCGAAGGTCTTTTGCTCATAAAGGCTGACGAAAAGAAAAAGCAGGGTCTTTCCATTGACGAGCTTGCCCAGTGGATCACTGACAACAGGCTTCACCTATGCCATGTTTTCACAGTTGATGACCTGAAATATCTCCACCGAGGGGGCAGAGTATCAAAGACCGCCGCCATAGCAGGCTCTATTCTTGGCATTAAACCGCTTCTCCACGTTGACAACGAGGGACATCTTATCCCGGTTGGAAAGATACGAGGCAGAAAGCAATCCATTGAAAAGCTTGTGGATATGATGTGCGAACGCATGGGAAATTGGGATAATTCCACAGTAGCCGTCTGCCATGGCGACTGCCTTTCAGACGCAGAATATGCAGCCGACCTTATGCGAAAAAAGCTTGGCAAGAAGACCACTGTGCATATCTGCTACACAGGTGCTGTTATAGGCTCACACTCAGGACCTGGAACTCTCGCTCTGTTTTTTATGGGCGACCAGCGATAAAAATACAATACAAAAGCGGACGAAGCCCGAAAACTTCGTCCGCTATTTTTATATGTGATATCAAAGACCCTTTGCCTTTTTCAAAGTTATACCATTATCACCAAGAGGGATAGCGTGGTCAAGTCCAACAAACTTGCCTCCCTCCTGCCAAAGAACTTCCTTTACAAAATCATACTTTTCCTCGTCCCATGTAACAAAATCGTCCTTTACAAGTCCGCCCGTGTCACCTGAGTTTGCATTGAAGCACCAGAAAGTGTGATTTACATGATTGTCCTTTATTAGCTTTCTCATGTAGGTCATCCAAGTTAGGTTAGGCTCTGTCATAAAGCCGCCCCACTCGCCTATGAGAAGCGGTGCGATATCCTGCTTCTGAATGTAGAACCAGTTGTCTTTCCAGCAATCTTTCATAAGGCTCTTGTATGTGTAATCGCCCTCGAACCAAGGCTGCTGATAAACTGTCGGACCATAGTCGTGCGGCGAGTAAACAAGCTTATCCTGATATTTGCCAAGGTCGATAGGATAGTCCTTTACGCCCCTGAGATTTCCGCCCCACCAGTTGAAATAGTAATCATCACTGTTGGTGGAGGAATAATCCCCGTTTTTCTTGATGTTCTTAGGGTATATTTCGATACCCTCGACCATTATAAGCACATTAGGATTTTTCGCAAGCACCTTGCTCGCTGCCGTTTCAGCTACATACTTCCAGTTGTTTGCATCCTTTGAATCATTCCATATTGCCGCAGCGTCGCCCTCGTTAGGCTTGCCGTGAGGCTCGTTTTTCAGGTCAAATGCAACGATAGTGTCATTGTCCTTATATCTGTCGGCAAGCCACTCCAAAGCATGGTAATAGTCCTTTACAGTGACCTTGTCAGTATACCACAGATTTACAGTATGACCGCTGGCATTGGTTTCCGCTGAATGGATATCAGGCATTACTTTAAGACCGTTTTCCTCCGCAAGCTTGAGAAAATAATCAAATATCTCAAGGCTGTTCATAGAGTTCAGCTCTTCATTGTATGCGTTATTGTAGTTCGCCTTTGGATATTCGCCCTCCGACCACTGGTTGATAAGCTCCGCTGACATAGGCACTCTTATAAGATTGAAACCGTGGTCTGCAATAGCCTCCACCGATGACACAAGCTCGCTGTTCCAAAGTCCGTCAAAGGTGTTAGTGCCTGTGTTGTAGCCAAACCAGTTCACGCCCGTGAGCCAAACCTCTTTGCCGTCCTTATCAAGTATCTTGCTTCCGTCTGTGTGGAGCCAATCATCACCCTGTTTAGCCTTTGAGGTACGCTTCAGAAGCTTTTTAACGTCCTTTTCCGTGACCTTTTTGTCATTATTCTGATTATTGTTGTTATTGTTATTATTCTGTGATACCTTGCCCTTTTTAACAGTACACTCCACACCGTTTAGCTTTGCAGACTTAACATTGAGCTTTGTTCCAGTTCCGATATTACAGCCGATAGAGGTCGAACCGCCCTTTGCGATCTCTCCATTGTAATCAACATTCGTGACCGTGAGTTTGTTGCCCTTGACCTTAAAGTTGCCGTTCCAGCCGTCACAGCTTTTGAGCTGGTCTATTTCAAGCTCCAGCGTCCACTCCTTGAGGGCTTCATCGGAGTTGTTCTCAATGCCTATCTCCATGCCCGTCATGACCTTGTCGCCGTCCTGCCAACTGTTGTCCCCTGAATAGGAGATGATAAAGCCCTTTTCCTTTTTATCGTCCTTGCTTTCCTGAGAGCTTTCCTCCTCATCAGCATCAGACTCGTCCTCGCTTTCATCAGCCGCAGAGTCCTCCTCACTGGTGTCATCGGTTTCTGAAGTCGCCGCAGAACTGCTCTCCGCCTTTGAAGCAGAGCTGTCCACGTCTTTTTTACCTGATGTTGCCACCAGTATCAGTGCAATAACAAGCCCCACTATAACAGCGCCCATGCCTGCAAAAGCGATGATATGCTTTTTGTTTATGCCCTTTTTGCCCACATTCTCCTGCCGGCTGTTTACGTCTTTTTTCTCATCACTCATAAGCTTTCCCCTTTATTTTTGATTTTTACATATTTATAAGACCGCCGAGTATTACGCCCGACGGTCGAACTTTCTTTTTTTGGCGACTTATTTTACTGACTGGAGTTTCTCGCTAAGGAACTTCTCCTCAAACTTATCATACGGCATAGGTCTGCCAAAATAATAGCCTTGTATAACGTCAGTTTCCAGATCTCTCAGGATATCGAACTGCACCTGTTCCTCAACGCCCTCTGCGCAAACTGCTATATGCAGGTCGTGAGAAAGATTAACTATCATTTTAACAAACACCGCAGTGTCAGGATTTTTTGCAATATCATCAATAAACGACTTGTCTATTTTAATGGTATTCAGCGGCATTTCCTTTATGCAGTTAAGTGAAGAATATCCCGTTCCGAAATCGTCCAGTGCGATCTTCACGCCCTTGTCTGTTATATGCCTCAAAAGCTCCTTCATCTTTTCCATATCATGGATAGCAAGACTTTCCGTGACCTCAAAGCATATCTTCTCAGGGGGCGCACCTGTTTCATCAAAAAGTGCGTCTATCTTGTCAAGAAAATCAGGCTCTATTATCTGACCTACAGACAGATTGATGTTCATTCTTAGGTCAAGCCCTGCGTCAGCCCACTTTTTGCACTGTCTGCCTGCGATCCTTATCATGTTCTCGCCCAAGAGATTGATATAGCCAAGTCTTTCCGCCATAGGGATAAATTCGGCAGGGGAAACCTGACCGAACTCAGGTGGATTCCACCTCATAAGCGCTTCACAGCCCACAAGCTTCTTTTCAGAGCTGCTGAATATAGGCTGATAGTACGCCGTGAAATGTGCAAAGCCGTTTGTGATATCCTTGTGCATGAGCCTTTCAAGTTCGATCTGCCTTGAAAGTATCCTGCCGATAGTTTCGTTATAATTTATAGTGCAATTCTTGCCCTGCTTTTTCGCATATGAAATGGCAAGGTCGATCCTTTTAAGAACTGTGTTTACAGTATCGTCAAGCTTTGGGAACTTCGCAACGCCCATTGAACAAGTGCAATAGCAAGTGCTGTTAGCTATCTGCCACTCTGTGTTGAACTTATCATGTATGATCTTGCATATCTCGTCGATCTCGGTCTGATCCTGATCTCTCAGAAGCACAACGAACTCATCGCTGCCAAATCTAAAAACGCTCAGCTTTTTATTCTTCTGGGCAAAATCCTCAAAGAATTTACCTATCTCTTTAAGAAGTCGGTCACCATTATTGTGACCATAGCTGTCATTTATGTTTTTGAAATTATCAAGGTCAATGAGCATAACAGTGCTGTTCTCATCGCTTTCAATAATGCCCTGTATACTCTTATCAAGACTTAATCTGTTAGGAAGACCTGTGAGATTATCGTAAAAGACCTGCTTTTCGATGACTCTCTCATAATTTATCTTTTCTGAGATATCATTAAGTGTGCAAAGTCTGATAGTTCTGCCGTCATGCCATTTTATGAGTTTTTCCGACACATTGAACCATTTGTTCATGATCTCGGAATAATAATCTCCTCCAAAAAGCATTCCTTCCTTATGAGCAGGAAGCTCACACCAAGTCTTGCTGAAAACGTCACTTTCCTTTTTGTCGACCAATTTCCCCAAATACTGTTCAAAGCACTTGCTGGCAAAAACTATCTCACCACTGTCCTGTGCCACTGCAAGCACATAGGAATTCATATTATCCATAACATCAGTAAGCGTGCGAGTAGTGCTTTCAGCATGTTCAGCCGCTCTCCTAGTATGGAGCATTCCAGAAAGTATGTATGTCAGACGTGAGGCTAGCTGTATCTCCTCAGGTGACCATACTCTCTCAGGATCAGAGGACAAAAGGTTGAAATATGCAACATACTTATTGGTGTCCTTGACAGCACAAGTGAGTGAACAAGGATACACCGCTCCACGCAGAGTTATTTCCTCATTATCTCCATTCGGGTGAGCCTTATCCGCAACGTGGATACCGGTTTGCATAAGTGCTTTTTTCATTGCATTGTATCTATTTCTATTAAATTCTTTATCAAAAGCATATACAGTATATTTATGTGTATCAGCGATCAATTCATAACTCAAAGGTTCTGAGTTTTCATAGCCTGAAACAGTTACCGTAGCCGCATTGACATAAAGCGCAGAGCAAATACTTTCGAGAAAATTCTTGCACACATTATCAAATCTGTCATCGCTTTCAAGTATTTTCAAAAAGCTCTCGAACTTTTCGTTATAGGTCTTAGCTGGTATTTCCATACAAACAGCCCTCCTCTGCTTATATAAATACGTCTAGCATCATTATAACATATTTTCCGTAAAATCACAAGGGGAATTATAGAAATTTATTTATAATGCACAAAACAAATTACCAAATTTATATATTATTAAAAAACAAGCCCCGTAGTTAAGCTTAAAAAAGTTTAACTGACGGAGCAAATGTGACCGAACCGATAAGCCGAGTTTTGTCGAGTGCGATAATCTATCTGGACTGTACGTCGCCGCACAGCTCTAGCCACCTATAGCCCCAAGTCTGACGAGCAGCCATTGACTTGCAAGCTACCATTGGTGTTGCATCGGATAAGGTTTACATAGCAATGACGTCTCCGCCATTCTGGTGGGCTTTTACCCCACCTTTCCACCCTTACCAACAAAAGTTGGCGGTATATTTCTGTTGCACTGGCTCTAAGGTCACCCTCGGCTGACGTTATCAGCTATCCTGCTCTATGATGCTCGGACTTTCCTCATAAACCTAGAACGTTTACGCTATCGCATAGCTCGCTCACACTATGATTATAGCATAACGAAGCTGAAATGTCAAATAAAAAAACTGCTATGCACCTCTGAGGGTCTGCGGACAGCTTGACAGTCTGCTGTCAATAAGTCTTGAAACATTGACTCATGTGCAAAGTGAGGGCGAGATCGATACTTGCTATGAAATAACATTGGATAAGCTAAAAAGCAACCTCAGCGACGTTGGACTTCCCTCAGACAGTGAATTTACAAGGGTAAGCTATGTAATGAACCGCTGTAAAAGCTATGATGAAGTATTTGAATATACCAAAAAGGTGAATTTTTCAAACGTACTTTTCATTGATGATGAGGGCGACCTTACAGTTTATTCCCAAAGGCTGGATTACAAATATCTCGGCTGCACAATATATGATAGATGTGATAGTCAGCAAAAGCCTAAGGGTGATATTTCATACACGACCGAATACGTCTGCGAGATCTGGCTTATGAAATAAGCAAAATTAAAGTTTACAAATCATCTTATAATTAGCCTTGATATATTGTTTACAATTCACAAAAATTATGCTAAAATAAACGTATGCTTTTAAGCTCTTAGCTTTATCAGTAAATAATATAACAAGGAAAAAACATCTATGAAGTTCAATATCAAAAAGGTCGCAGCCGCATTTTTAAGTGCGGCAATGCTCACCACAGGCTCGGCTCAGCTTTCTGTTTTTGCACAGCAGACGCTGAAATATGAAGCCGAAAACGGCACTTTGGGCGGCTCTGCCTATATCCAAACAGACAGTTCCGCATCAGGCTCTAGGTCAGTTCGTTTTTCAGACTCAAGCTGCACATGGTCACAGACTGTTACAGTCAGCGAAAGCGGATATTACAATATAAAGCTTTACAGCCGCGGCGAAGGCTCAAATAAGATAAACAACCTTTCTGTAAACGGCTCAAATGCAGGCACTTTCAGCAGTGCAAACAGCTCTGCCTATAAAGCGTCCACAGTGAATGGTATTTATCTCAAAAAGGGTCAGAACACTGTCAAAATAACAATGTCTTGGGGATATTTTTCTCTCGACTACATAACCATTGAAAAAATGAGCTCTTCAAATGCCTACACTGCTGCTGAAAATCTCGTTGACCCATACGCTTCACAAAGCACGCAGCGCCTTTACAGCTATATGAAAGACGTTTACGGCAAAAAGGTCATAACAGGACAGTATTGCGACGGTGGTCTTAACGGCACTGAGTTCAAAGCTATAAAGTCCGCCACAGGTCAGACCCCTGCTATGTTGGGTCTTGACTTTATGCGCTATACTCCATGCCGTGTCCAGAACGGCGACACCTCCGACGCTGTCGAAAAGGCTATCGAGTTCTCACGGGCAGGCGGAATAGTAACATTCTGCTGGCATTGGAACGTCCCTGACAAATATCTTCTCTCAGGTACAGACGGCGGAAATCCACGTTGGTGGGGTGGTTTTTACACCAAAAACGTTGACCGCTCAAAGTTCTCGCTTACCAAAATAATGAACGGCTCAGACCCTGAGGGCTACAACACTCTTATGAACGACGTTGACGAGATCGCCAAACAACTCAAACGTCTTTCTGACGCAGACGTTCCGGTACTGTTCAGACCGCTCCACGAGGCAAGCGGCGGTTGGTTCTGGTGGGGTGCAGACGGCTCGGAAGCCTACAAAAAGCTTTGGCAGGCAATATATAACAAGCTCACGAATGAATACAAGCTTGACAATATTATATGGGTATGGAATGGTCAGGCGGCAAATTGGTATCCTGGCGACGAATATGTTGACATAATCGGAGAGGATATCTACCCAGGCACAAGAGATTATTCAGCACAAAGCTCAAAATATCTTGAAGCCACAGACTGTTCGCCAAACGGAAAAATAGTTGCCCTTACAGAAAACGGCTGTCTTTTCGACCTTGACAAAGCCTTTGAAACAAACACCGCATGGTCATATTTCGGCACATGGAGCGGTGAGTTTTGCATATCAAGCTCTGAGAAATATACCGAGAAAAGTATGTGGCAAAAGGTCTATAACAGCGACTATGCAGTGACACTTTCAAGTCTGCCCGATCTGAAAAGCTATCCTATCAGCGACGACAATACACAGATAACTCTTGACTCCACGTCAAAAGAAGTCACATACGGCGACAGCATTACCCTAAAAGCCAGCGTGACCTCAGGCACTCCTCAGACAGTAACATGGAAAAGCTCCAACACAGCCGTTGCCACAGTAAAAGACGGTGTTGTGACCGCCACGGGCAAAGGCACAGCAAAGATAACAGCCTCCCTGCCTAATGGAAGGTCTGCCGTCTGCACTGTAAAGGTCACCACAAAAAAGCTTCCAACATCAGGCTATTCCTATGCAAGCACTGCACAGTACACAGGCAGTGCAATTATTCCGACAGTCACTGTTAAGGACGGAAGCAAAGTTCTCCGTCAGAACATCGACTATCGTGTGATAGTCACGAACAATGTTAAAATCGGTCACGCTAACATCACTATCTCAGGCATGGGCAACTACTACGGCAGTTATTCCGCAAGCTTTGACATTATCCCTGCCAAGCAGACCATACAAAAGCTTGAAACAAGATACAAAGGCTTCTTTGTGGATTGGGCGCAGAAAGGCTCTGCCACAGGCTATGACATTCAGTATTCCACCGGCGCAAACATGAGCGGTGCGGCTTCCAAACACCTCACTGCCAACAAGCCAGATAGCCTGACAATAAGTGGTCTGACAGCCGATAAGACCTACTACGTCCGTGTGCGTTCCTACACAAACGTTGGAGGCAAGACTTATTATGGTCCATGGTCTGACATAAAAAACATAAAGACCGCAAAATATGATATCACAAAAGCTTCCGTTTCTGGCATTTCCACCAAGGCATACACAGGCAAGGCTATAACGCAGAACATTACTGTGAAATACAACGGCACTGCCCTGAAAAACGGAACTGATTACACAACTTCCTACTCAAACAACAAAAAAATCGGCAAGGCAATTGTCAAGATAACAGGCAAAGGCAAATATGGTGGCATTATCACAAAGACCTTTACCATAAACCCTGCCAAGCAGGAGATACAGAAGCTTACGTCTAAATCCAAAGCATTTTTCGTGGATTGGGCGCAGAAAGGCTCTGCAACGGGCTATGAGATACAGTATGCAACTAACTCCAAGTTTACAAACGCAAAGAAAGTCACCATAACAAACAACAAGACCGACAAGACCACAATTTCCAAACTTAGCGGCAACAAGAAATATTACGTTCGTGTCCGTTCCTACACGACAGTGAACGGCACAAAATATTACGGTGCATGGTCGGTTTCAAAGAGCGTGACTACAAAAAAATAAACACAAAAGCACTCCGAGCGAAATTGAAATGCCCCCCTTTTGTTAGACAATGTGGTATAATAGAAATATACCAATAAAAAATCTAACGAAAGGGGGCATTTTTTATGCCAAAAGGAAAGCCGAACAAAAGATACACACCGGAATTCAAAATCAAAGTAGTGGAAACAATGCACAGAGAAAAGCTAATAAAATATGTGTGTCTGACGTTTCGTGCTTCACTGCCTGCAATATTAAGGAAGACTGATGATAAGGCAGATAAAATAGCAGAAAACAAAGCCCCCTGAGCCACAATGCTCAGAAGGCTTTGTTTTATATTTGGCCGAAACAGCTATCAAGAACATTTTCAGACAAATTCAAACAAGTGCCTGAAATTCAATGATCGTCTCTTTCGGATCGTCAGTAACAGTTACATCTATTTTAAATTGCTGTATCATTATTCCTTTCAATTTTATGTTGTTAAACTTGACGTATTCCAAAAACATTTTTATGAATAAATCCCTGTCAGCGGTATAATCCTTAAAATATGCACATAGATATTTTCCCGCAGGGAGCACACAGAAATGTCTTGAATTCTTCATTTCTTCACTGCACATTATCATGGTGTGCCAATTATCCATATTTTCCATCTCGGAAATATCATCAAAATCCATATAAAAGCCTATTCGGTCTGAAGCCAAGATCGGCGCAGTTTCGTGAAGATGACTTTCAAGGTGCATAAATTCAAGTGCAACGGATTCACCACTTTTATCAGATCTATTGAGCTGTGATATGATAAATCGCTCTGGAAAATCCTCAAAAGAAAACTTCTCCAGCTCGATATTATTGTCGATAACCTTATCAATGAAATCTATTTTTTCTTTGATAGTCTCCGCCAGCCTTTGTTTGCTACGTATCTCCTCTTCAAGAAGCTTGTAATGTTCTTTCAGCATATCCACAGATTTTTTCATATTTCTCTCCGTGAAATATTCTTTTATCTCATTCAGCGAAAAATTTAGGCTGCGCAGTTCAAGTATCGTGTCAAGCTTCTCATATTGCTGTGGATCATAGTATCTGTACCCCGTCTCAGGGTCAACATAATCAGCCTTGAAGATCCCAATACTATCGTAATACCGCAGTGTTTTTGAAGAAACGCCTCGCTTTTGACCCATTTCTTTTATGGAAAGATATTTCTTTTTTAGTTTCTGATCCATAATGAATACCCCCTTTTCGTCAGCAAACTGCTATTCAAGCGCCATTTTGCCCTCTTCATCAGTTCTGATCTTTATTACATTTTCGACCTCATATACAAAGATCTTTCCGTCTCCGATATTGCCGCTGTACAGCACACGCTTTACCGTGTCTACCAAAAGTCCAAGTGGAACTGTACTGATAACGATCTCGACCTTTATCTTCGGGAGCAAATGTGACTTTGCTTCCGAGCCACGATAATAATCGGTGCTGCCCTTTTGTATTCCGCAGCCATTTACATTTGTTACGGTCATACCGGTTATATCTATCTCGTCAAGTGCGTCTTTCAGCGACTCAAATTTCGAGCTGTTCATAAGTATAACTACCTTGCGTATCTTTCCGTCAGCTTTATACGCTGAACGATCTATAGGCTTTGAGAGGTCTATCTGTGTAACATTCTTGGCATTTCCGTCCGACAGATCTGAAATAAGATCATCAGTCACATTGCTCTGCCAACCATGCTCTGAGCGGTCAAGACCCATTATCTCAGCCTTTTCAGAAACTCTGATACCTACCGTATGCTTAAGTATAACGAAAAGTAGCGTCATTGCAGCTAATCCGTATACCGCAACAGACAAAACTCCAAGTAGCTGCACGCCAAGAAAGTTAAATCTACCTGTATAGATAACGCCTTTTTCTACAGAAAATACACCTGTCATTATTGTGCCAAAAGCTCCGCAAAGACCATGAACTGATATTGCGCCAACAGGGTCGTCCACTTTGCAGATATGGTCAATAAATTCAATTCCATAAATCATAACAAAAGCTGCACCTACGCCCACGAGAAGCGCCGCATAGTGCGGAAGCTGATCTGCTCCGGCTGTGACGGCAACAAGACCTGCCACAATGCCGTTTAAGGTCATCGTTATGTCTGATTTTCCGTATCTTACCCATGTAATTATCATTGCAGATACGGCACATGCTGATGAAGAAAGTATAGTGTTCATAAACACACTGCCGATAGCTGCAAGGTCAAATCCGCTTTCGGAAGTCACTACCGAACCGCCGTTAAAGCCAAACCAGCTTACCCACAGTATAAACGCTCCAAGAGCCGCCAAAGGTATATTCTGTCCCAGTATAGCCCTTGACTTTTTCTTTTTGTCATATTTGCCTATTCGTGCGCCTAGCACGGCTGCGCCTGCAAAAGCAGCAGAACCTCCCAAGAGATGCACGGCAGTTCCGCCCGCAAAATCGTGGAATCCAAGCTGTGCGAGCCAGCCATTGGCGTTCCATATCCAACAGCCGCTTATAGGATAAACAACTGCACTCATAACTGCGGAATAAATAAGATATGACTTGAACGCAGTTCTTTCGGCCATAGCACCTGAAACGATAGTAGCAGACGTTGCGCAGAAAACTAACTGCCACGCCATAAATACAGGCTGTGGAATAGTTTGTGAAGCAGCCGAATAATCGCCGTTAGAGAAAAGATCTATCACGCCCACAACGCCTGTTGTTGCACCAAACATTATGCCAAATCCCAAGATCCAATAAAAGATCGAGCCGACCGCAAAATCCATAATGTTTTTCATGATAACATTACAGGAATTTTTCTTTCTTGTAAAGCCTGTTTCAAGCATTGCAAATCCCGTCTGCATAAAAAACACAAGCACGGTGCATATGGCAATCCAGATCGTATCCGCTGACATAATCATAAGATCAATCCTTTCAGATAACATCACTGCGGCATAGTATTATAAATGCCGCAGCGTGTATTATTTTCATTGTTCAGATCATTTGTTTACCTGAAAACCAGTATAAGAGAAGTTCCAGAATGACTGAGGACTTGGAGTAAATGTAAACTTATCGCTGACAGCGTAAACCGACTCGGGCACATAAAGTGGGATATAAGCACAATCATCAGCAGCTATCTTTGAAGCTTCAATAAAGTATTCCACTCTCTTACTATCGTCAGTTGTTTCGTAAGATTTATCAATAAGTGCGTCAAAGTCTGCATTCTTCCACATTGCCTGATTTGCACATCCCGGTACTGTATTTGAGCTGTGGAACATTGTTTTCAGATTGCCCACAGGGTCGAGATAATCAGATACCCAGCTAGAGCCAAACGCCTGATATGGTCTGTTGCCGTTTTCATCTCCATTAAAGCCATACAAATAGCTGAACATATCTGCTGAAAGTATCTCCTTAATATTCATTTTGATACCGACCTCACCAACCATAGATTGAATAAGCTCAGCTTCCGGAACATTAGCAGATAAAGTGTAAAAATCGAACTCAAATCCGTCAGGATACTTTGACTTAGCAAGATACTCCTTTGCCTTATCATAATCCTGAACTGTGTAATCCTCCATTTCGCCCACTGCAGTGTGCCACTTGTCAGGATCCATATAATACATATTATCGGATAAACAAGTAACATCAAGCTTTGCCGAATACTCTCCGCCAATGGATTGCTGAACAAGGGAAGAGTCTATACAGTAAGCAAGCGCCTTTCTTGCGTTAACATCATCAAACGGCGCAACCTGTGTGTTTAAGGCGACAAAAACCGTAGAAGTCTCAAAATCGTGAATGATATTATAATTGCTCAGCGACTCGTAAGTCGGAAGAACATCATTTGTAATTCCAGGTGCAAAATCGATAGTTCCTGACTTTACTGCCAATGCGATAGTGCTGGCGTCTTTCATAACATAGAAGTTGATCTTGTCGATGGCAAGATTATCTGCGCCACCCCACCAATATTCATTCTTCTCAAGAACTATCTGTGAGTCAGCAGCCCATGATACAAACTTATATGGACCTGTACCCACTACTGATCCTTCATTTGTTCCATAAGCGTCCTCACGCACACGATTTAGAGAATACAATACATCGTCCATTGTAAGATCAGAGCCGTCGGAGAACTTTACACCCTCACGAATCTTATAAGTATATGTAAGATCGTCCACCTGTTCCCAGCTTTCTGCAAGTGCAGGTACAACATCTGTGCCGTCCTGATTAAAATCAAGGAGCGTATCGTAGCAATCATACTCTGTGTATTCATTTACAACAAGGTTTGCGTCAGCAGGATCAAAGGATACAGGCTGACCTGTTGACGCAACATTCAAAACAACAAGTCCGTCTTCATTTGCAACACCTGTTCCGCCTCCTGAAGTATTGCTACAGCCTGTGATACCTACAGCGAGAAGCAACGCCAACGAACCTGCTAAAAGTTTCCTGTAGTTTTTCATGATAAATTCTCCTTTTCATATAAACTTCTATATCAATCCTCTTCATCAGAGTTATGACCTTTTGGATAATGGCAGGCAACAAAGTGTCCGTTGCCCATATCCTTGAGTTTTGGTGTTCTGTGGTCGCACAAACCATGCTTGTAACGGCTGCACCTTGAAGCAAACCGACAACCCTCGGGCACGTCTATGGCAGTAGGGATATCACCTTTAAGGATTATCTGCTCCTTTTGCTGAAGCGGATGTTCCTTTGGCTTTGCCGAAATAAGTGCCTGCGTATATGGGTGCATAACGTTTGAATACACCTCATCTATAGGACCCATTTCAACGATAACGCCAAGATACACAACAGCTACTCTGTCGCAAAGATGACGGACAACATTCAAGTCATGTGAAATAAAAAGCATAGTCTGACCAAGATTTTCTTTAAGGTCTATCATCAGATTAAGTATCTGAGCTTGAACAGAAACATCAAGTGCCGAAACAGGCTCGTCAGCCAACACAAACTTTGGCTCTGACATCAGCGCCCTTGCAATGGCAAGACGCTGAAGCTGACCTCCAGAGAGTTCCTTTGGCAGTCTTGAAAGCACATCATCAGAAAGCTTGATATACTTTAAAAGCCCCTTTATCCTATTCTGATACTGTTCATCGGTCATGCCCAGAAACTTTCCATATTCCGCAAACGTCTTTCCAAGCCGCTTCTTTGGGTTGAAAGATGCAAGCGGATTTTGAAAGACCATTTGCATATCCTTTCTCAGGGGCTTCATTTTCTTCTGCGAATATCCGAAAATATCCTGTCCGTCGAAAATTATCTCACCAGAATCGCTGCTCTGCAGATTAAGAACGCATTTGCCTATCGTTGATTTTCCTGATCCGCTCTCTCCGATAATGCCAAATATCTCACCTTTTCTTATTTCAAAGCTGACATCATCGCAGGCATGGAGGTAGCTTACACCGACCTTTTTGATCGCAGGATTTCCGATCTTGAACCATTTCTTCAAGTGTCTTACCTCAAGAATATTTTCAGCCATTCTTTTCACCTCCGTCCGACAGGAAGCACGATGCTTCGTGACCTGCCCTGATAGTTTTCAGCGTTGGAAATTCTTTGCGGCATTTATCACATCTCTCCGCAAACGGACAATGAGTGAACTTGTTATACAAAAGCGGCGGCGCTCCAGGAATAGTTGCCATATACTTTCCTGTATCAGCCTCTTTAGGATTGCTGTTCAGAAGCGCCCTTGTGTATGGGTGAGCCGCATTATCAAAAATATCAAGCACAGAACCCGTTTCGCATATCCTTCCAGCATACATTACTGAAACGCTGTCACATATTTCAGCCACAACTCCAAGGTTATGAGTGATAAATATTACCGAGGTGTTATTTTCTGCGGCAAGTTCCTTGATAAGTTTGAGTATCTGTGCTTGTATCGTAACATCAAGAGCTGTTGTCGGTTCATCCGCTATAAGAAGTCTAGGTTTACAGGAGAGCGCCATTGCTATCATTACTCTTTGGAGCATTCCTCCACTCATTTCAAATGGATACTGTTCATAGCGCTGTTCAGCAGGAAGTATTCCTACTTTTTCAAACAAAGTAAGCACATATTCCTTTGCCTCTGCCTTTTTCATTTTCAACTTTTTGCGCACAAGCTCAGCGATCTGCTCGCCTGCTTTCATTATTGGGTCAAGAGATGTCATAGGGTCCTGAAATATCATTGCAATATCTTTTCCCTGAATAGTCTGCATCTGCTTCTCCGACAGCGAAAGCACATCAACTTCTTTGCCCTCGCCGTTCTTGAAAAGGATCTGTCCCGAATATCTCGTATGCTTTTCATCATGGAGCCGCATAATAGATTTAGTGGAAACGCTCTTTCCGCAGCCGCTTTCACCCACAACGCCATGGATCTCGCCCTCCTTTACGCTAAGGTCTACTCCCTGAACAGCGTAAACTATACCTCTGACCGTCATAAAATCTACAGACAGATCTTTTATTTCAATTACATTATGCTCGTTCATAAGAACACCTACTTACTTTTTATATTGCTGCCTTTTGACGGCGCTGGATATGGATAAGTCTCTTTTCATACTGTTTGAATGTCGGAAGCTTTCTCTGCGACGGATCGATATACTCTTGAATACAGTCGCTGAAAATATTAACCGCTACGGTCACAAGCATTATAATTATTGCAGGGGCAGCAAGAAGCACATAATTGTTATAGAAATTCTGCATACCATTTTCAAGAAGAGTTCCCCAATCTGCGTCAGGTGGCTGAATACCAAGACCTAAATAGCTGAGCGTTGCCATCGCTACTATAGCCGCACCGATATCCATTGTGAACTGAGCGATCATTGTGGTGATAACATTTGGAAGAATGTGAAAAAAGATTATCTTCATATCCGAATATCCCATTGACTTGCAGGCTTCAACATAAACCGCTTTCTTTTCCGTTATGATAAGCGAACGCGCCATTTTTGCTGTCAGCGGTATAAATGCGATACCAATGGACATAACACCTGTGAAATTTCCTCTGCCAAAAATTGCGATAAGTATGAATGAGAGAAGCAGAGACGGTATTGAACAGACAACGTCCCAGATTCTCATTATAACTGCGTCGATCTTTCCTCCGTAATATCCGCATATAAGACCGATAGGTACGCCGATGACCACCTCAAAGGCAACTATGAGGAAAGCATTGAGCATAGAGCTTTTTGCACCCATTATAAGCCTTGATAAAAGGTCACGTCCAAGCTTGTCCGTGCCTAAAATATGTCCTTTTGAGAAAGTAGGAAGAAAACAGGATCGTGGATCAACTTCATTTGGATCATAAGGAACAATGACATTTGCACCAATAGCAGCAGCTATTGCTATAAGTATCACTATGCCTGAAATAACCGTTTTTGGAGTAAATAACTTTCCCACCTTTGAACGTTTAGCCATTATCCATTCCTCCCTACTTCATCTCAACACGAGGGTCAACCACTGCATAGAGAATATCTACAACAAAACTCATTATAAGATATGAAACAAGCATTACAAGCACAAGCACCTGTACTATCGGATAGTTGTTTTGCTGGATACCTGTTACCAGCATACCACCGATACCAGGAAGCGAGAATATCTGTTCAATAAGAACAGTTGAACCTATAGCTCCCGCAAACATATATCCTGCTACTGTAAGGACAGGTATCACAGCGTTATGAAAAGCATGTTTGAATGTTTTATTGAACTTGCCGAGACCCTTTGCCTTTGCGGTTATCATATATGGTGCTTGAAGTTGGGATATCATGCTGCTTCGTGTAACTCTTCCCAGTGTTGCAACAAGTCCAACTGCCATTATGATACCCGGAACAGATATTCTTGATATAAACTCTGCTGTATTAGAATATGTTCCTATGAAACTGTATCCAGGTACATATTTTGAAAGAAACAGAATAGCAAGAATGCTTAGCACAAACGTCGGTATACTCGAGATCACCAGCATAAGAGTCGACAACGCTGAATCTATCCATGTTCCTCGCTTCATCGCCGCCAGAACACCTATCAGAATAGCTATCACTGTTCCTAATATCGTTGAGAAAAGAACAAGACCTATTGTTATCGGTATCCTGTCTATTATCTGGTTGAGTATCGGCTGCTTTTGAACGTAATCAATTCCAAGATCACCATGTGCAATGCCTTTGAGCCAAATAATATACTGCTTCAGCAGCGGCTCATCAAGGTCGAACTGCTCTGTATACTGTTGCTGAAGTTCAGGTGTTGACTGCTTGTTACCTATGATAACAGTCAGCGGAGATGTTGGATTAAGTCTTAACGAAAAAAACACCAACAACGAAACCAGAAAGGTTATAACAACTATCTGTATCAATTTTTTCAGAATGTATTTTACATAAGCCATAAAACACCCTTTTCTGCAAAATGAATTTTTGAATTTTAAATCCTTCAGATTTATCTTGATTATATTATATACTTTACAGCTACTGTAAAGTCAATATGTTAGCTGAAATTTTGTTTAAAACAACAAAATTCGCTGTGATATAAGCATTTTATCATCGATTTTGTATATTATTTCATCTTAAAAATATGGCATTCGTGGCAAGCAATACATACGCAAAAGAATGCGACCATTTTTAAAATGCAATTTTGTTAATATAATATTGCAAAAAGCAATAATAAGAAAGGACGTCTGATCTATCAAACGTCCTTGTATGACCCTATTTTCATCATCGATATTCTTTCAGGCATCTTTGCCCAAAAGAATATCAGACAGCTTTTATCAGTTGTTTTCAACGCTGCTTACAGCTTCCGTAACATTGTGATACCATTTGCGTGATCTCAGTCGTCTTTGACCGAGAGGAAGCTTAAACAGCTCTATAGCTATGTGAGCAGCATAAACATACCAAATATCGACCTTAAAGATAAGCCCGAGAATTAGCGTAAGCGGCATTCCTATCATCCATATGCTGCCTGCGTCCATGAGCGTAAGATACTTTACATCTCCGCCGCTTCTAAAAATGCCCTCTACCTTAATACAGTTCACCGCATTAGGTATGCAGTATATAGCAAGTACGCACATGCAGTTTCTCACACATTCGCCCTCAAGGGTACCCTTTATTCCATAAACATGCTGAACAGGCAACATAAGAGCAACAATGATACTGCATGATACAAGACCAGCTATGATAGAAACCCTATTGAATCGATCAGCATAGCGATAAACTTTTGGCATATCGGCAGAACCCATCTCAATGCCCAGCATAATAGTACATGCCCCCGCAAAGCCCATTATCGCAAGCTTCGCAAACATCTCCATGGTGTTCAGTATACTCATTCCTGCATATACTTCCGTGCCTCTTGTTCCATATACCATATAGTAAAACGAAAGACCCAGAGACCAAAGCATATCGTTCGCACACAACGGAAGAGAAGTTTTAAGATACTCCTTGTATAATCCAACATTTAATGTTTTCAATGCCTTAAAAAGGTTTTTCCTTATCGGATTATCTGAAAGAAAGAAATATAGCAAAAGTCCTACCAACTCAACAATTCTTGCAGCAAGCGTTCCAAGCGCAGCTCCTGTCACCCCAAGCTTCGGCGAACCAAGCTTTCCAAAGATAAACATATAGTTAAAAAGCATATTGAACATCATACTTCCTATGCCCTGTATCATCGGTATCTTGACATTGCCTATATTTCTAAAACAAAAGCTCACAGCATAGCATATGGCGTCAAGCAAATATGATACCGCCACGATACGCATATATGGCTTTGCCTTCTCTATAACAAGAGGGTCTCTGTTAAAAAGCCTTATTATGATATCAGGAAATATCATTGCCGCCAAACACATCACAAGACCAACAGTAAACGTGACCGTTACGGCTGTCCAAATTATGCGCTGAAAATCTTTGATATTTTTTTGCCCCCAATAACGTGTCAGATATATTCCTGCGCCAGTATTACAGCCATATAGGAAAGTAAAATAAACGCTGAAAAAATTTGTAGATACTCCTACCGCCGCAATAGCTGTGCTACCTAAGGTGCTGACCATCCACTGATCTATGAAAGTGAGACATTGGCTGAATATTGAAGAAACAAGCAGCGGCATTATGATACTGAGAAATTTCCTGTTAAACTCCTTCTTCTCAGCTTTAAGGTCAACGCTTTCCGACAGCATATGAATCACCCCTCTCATCATTTACAAAGCCGTTACTGTTCTCTTTCAGATGCTATGTTGTATGCCGCAACTGCATATAGCTTGCCCGCACATTCCGCAAGATTATTGAGCGAAGTCTCTCCAGGGTCATTATAATCAAGCATACCGCATACTGAAATGCCCTTTATGTCAAGACCAACAAGCCCCGTTTCCATTATCTCAACGACCTCATGAGAAGCAAATCCTCCTGCATAAGGTCTTGCCGCAGATGTCACAAAAGCAGGATCATAAAAGTTCATATCAAAGATCACAAAAACAGGTTTTCCTGATACATTCTTTTTTATTGCAGAACCCACGTCTGAAAACTTCATATAATCCATGTCAGAAGCTGTCAACACATCTATACCCAGCTTTTCTAGCCTGCCACCGTATTGTGACATTCCGTTTCTTATTCCAACTTCAAGAGAAGAAGCATTGTCGCACATATCCTCTTCTGCTGCTCTAACAAGCGCAGAACTTACCGAACCGCCGAAGTGGATAACAGCCATTTTGCCATACTTTTCATAGCAAGCTTTTATCTGCCCATAAGATGTCTTATCATCTCCACCGATCATAAAGCTGCAAGCTCCCGTGGAAGCTATCGCTTTTTCAGCCGTATATATACATTTCTCAGCTGCTGCCTTTGAGGAATCGTCGATAATAAGATCACCGCAATCACCGCTCTTTACGCTATGTGCCATATCAATGTCAAGTCCCTGATCACAAAAACCGAAGCCAAAAATATCACGTCTGAAATATGCAGAACCATTTCTTGAACCGGGCTTTGCAGTTTCATCACACTCATATGGTAATGCTGCAAAAAGAATATCATAACCATTTATATCATCGACCATAGGCGTTTCCAGAAAACCTGTTGGCCCAAGATCTTTCAGATCATCAAAGTTTAGTTTAAATGGACATTTTACCATATCTAACACCGACCTTTCCTATTATTCCTGCTCCGCTTTTTTCTTTGAAAGCAAAATAACAAACTGCTTTAGTATCGCCACTGCATTTATCGCAGTTATGCCTGCGGGATCATAATTTTCCATTACCTCCACCAGATCAAAACCTACGATATCCAGCCCCGCAAGACCATTTCTGATTATCTCACAGGCTTCATATGTAGAAAAACCTCCTGGCATTGGAGTGCCTGTACCTGGCGCATAAACAGGGTCAAGAAAGTCAATATCGAAAGTGATGAAAACCTTAGCGTCTCCCACCTGTTCCTTTATTCTGCGGCAAGTTTCCTTTATTCCGATCTTATGAAGCTCTCTCGCCGTGATGACCTTCATTCCGTGATCTTGAGCGTACTTGATGCGATAAGTATCTCCGCCGCTTCTTATACCGACCTGAATAGAATGTTCAGTATCAAGAATATCGTCCTCAATAGCATTTCTGAAAGGCGTTCCATGATTATATTTTATCCTGTCGCCATAATCCCAAGTATCTTCGTGGGTATCGAAATGCACCATTGCGACCTTGCCATACTTTTCACTGTAAGCTTTAAGTTCAGCATACGCAATAAGGTGATCGCCGCCCAGAACGATAGGCACTGCACCTGCGTCAAGCACCTTTCTAACAGATTCTCTGATGAGCTCCATTGTTTCTTCGACATAACCAAGCACAACGCCGATATCGCCCATATCCATGCCTTTTAAGTTAGCGACCTTATATGAGTTATCCTGTTCATATGACAATCTGCCTGCACCATAAGCATTTCTTATCGCTCTAGGGCCAAAACGACAGCCTGTCCTGTTTGTCACGCTGGTATCATAGGGCACGCCCAAAACAACAAAATCTTCGCCCTCGATATCCTGCTTATATGGAAGCCCGAAAAGCGTCTTGATATTATTTACTCTGCGCTTTGCAATGTTGCTTCGTGTTTCTTCTGAAATAATTTTATCAAACATCTTCAATCATTCCTTTCTTAGCATATTCTTTGATGCCCGCCTTTTTGCAAGCCACACAGGTAATAAATTCTTTTACGATACGGCTGGCAAGAATTGAAGTTATTCCCCCTGCGTCATAGTTCGGTGCGACTTCAACAAGGTCAAAGCCAACAATATCAAGACCGATAAGCGCATGACGAATAAGTTCAAGAGCTTGTCTTGAAGTAAATCCACAGGAAACGGGAGTGCCTGTACCGGGAGCAAAAGCAGGATCAACAAAATCTATATCAAATGTGACCATGACCTTTTTGTTTCCGACCTTTTCACGGATAAGCTCCGCCGTTTTCTCAATGCCCATATGATGTATATCAACAGCATAGATATGCTCAAGGCCTGCATTATTCGCAAAACCAAAATCACTCTCTTCAAAAAGTCCGCCTCTCATACCTACCTGTATAGATGTTTTCGGGTCAATGCAGTCATATTCGATCGCTCTTCTGAAAGGGGTAGAGTGGTCGTGATGTTCTTTATCAGTATCGCTGCCCCATGTATCTGTATGCGAATCAAAGTGTATTATCGAAACAGGCCCGTAAACATCCTTATAAGCCAGCAGTTCAGGAAAAGTAATAGAATGATCACCGCCCAGAACAATTGGAATTGTACCTGTTTCCAAAATAGCTTTCATTTCCTGTGGTATCGAACCAAGATAAGCTTTCTCAGCGTTCCACATATCAAGATCTCCATAATCAACGCCCTTTACATATTTACTCGTATCAATGCCGACAGCCTCGTTCACGCTGTCTGTGGAAAAGGCTCTGCGAATCCCATCAGGACCAAACCTCGTTCCCGGACGATATGTTGTTCGGATATCAAATGGAATACCTATAATAGTGTAATCCGCCCCAGATGTGTCAGTTGAACTTTTCAAACCGCCATATGTAAGCTGCACCTTTTTATCAGTATTTATTGCGTTCATAGAATCACTTTCCTTTCTTAATTTGTTGATTTCATTTTACGCTATACAGTTACAGTAAAGTCAATGCTCATTTGTAAAGAAAAAATTAATTCTATGGCAAAAGATTATCCTAAATCGTTCTTTATTTTCTGCAAACTAAACGTCTAAAGCACATTTCATATTATTAATGGCACAAAAACACCCCGTATCATAAGACACGGGGTGAAATTTTTGTTATCTATTCAGATATCCTAAACTTTGCAAGAATTACTTCTTCTGTGCAATAGCAGCCTGAGCAGCAGCAAGTCTAGCGATTGGAACTCTGAATGGTGAACAAGATACATAGTCAAGACCGATCTTGTTGCAGAACTCAACAGATGTTGGATCGCCGCCGTGCTCACCGCAGATACCGCAGTGGAGCTTTGGATTAACTGGCTTACCAAGTTCAAGAGCCATTTCCATAAGCTTGCCTACGCCGTTCTGGTCGAGCTTAGCAAATGGATCGTTCTCGTAGATCTTTGCATCATAGTAAGCATTGAGGAACTTACCAGCGTCATCTCTTGAGAAACCGAATGTCATCTGTGTAAGGTCATTTGTACCGAAGCAGAAGAAGTCAGCTTCCTTAGCGATCTCGTCAGCTGTAAGAGCAGCTCTTGGGATCTCGATCATTGTACCAACCTCGTACTCAAGGTCAGAACCAGCAGCCTTGATCTCAGCGTCAGCAGTCTCAACAACGAACTTCTTAACATACTTAAGCTCCTTGATATCATTTACCAGTGGGATCATGATCTCAGGCTTAACTGTCCAGTCTGGGTGATTCTTCTTAACGTTGATTGCAGCCTTGATAACAGCCTTTGTCTGCATCTTAGCGATCTCAGGATATGTTACTGCAAGACGGCAGCCACGGTGACCCATCATTGGGTTGAACTCATGGAGTGAAGCGATGATAGCCTTGATAGTCTCAACAGGCTTGTTCTGTGCCTTAGCAAGAGCCTCAATATCAGCCTCTTCTGTTGGTACGAACTCGTGAAGTGGTGGGTCAAGGAATCTGATAGTAACAGGGTTACCCTCAAGTGCCTCATAAAGAGCCTCGAAGTCAGCCTGCTGCATTGGCTCGATCTTAGCAAGAGCAGCTTCTCTCTCTTCAACTGTGTCTGAGCAAATCATCTCTCTGAATGCAGCGATTCTCTCAGGATCAAAGAACATGTGCTCTGTACGGCAAAGACCGATACCCTCAGCACCCAGCTCTCTTGCCTTCTTAGCGTCAGCAGGAGTATCTGCGTTTGTTCTAACCTTCATTGTTCTGAACTTGTCAGCCCAGCCCATGATCCTGCCGAACTCGCCGGCGATAGTAGCGTCAACAGTTGGGATAATACCATCGTAGATGTTACCTGTTGAACCGTCGATTGAAATATAGTCACCCTCGTGGAACTCCTTGCCTGCGAGTGTGAACTTCTTGTTAGCCTCGTCCATAACGATATCTGAGCAGCCAGATACGCAGCATGTACCCATACCACGAGCAACAACGGCAGCGTGTGATGTCATACCGCCTCTAACTGTAAGGATACCCTGTGAAGCCTTCATACCTGTGATGTCCTCAGGTGATGTCTCAAGTCTTACGAGAACGACCTTCTCGCCTCTCTCGTTCCAAGCCTCAGCGTCATCAGCTGTGAATACGATCTTACCACAAGCAGCTCCTGGAGAAGCGCCAAGACCCTTGCCCATAGGAGTAGCAGCCTTAAGTGCCTTTGCGTCGAACTGTGGGTGAAGAAGTGTATCGAGGTTTCTTGGGTCGATCATTGCAACAGCCTCTTCCTCAGTTCTCATGCCCTCATCAACGAGGTCACAAGCGATCTTAAGAGCAGCCTGTGCAGTTCTCTTACCATTTCTTGTCTGAAGCATATAAAGCTTACCGTGCTCAACAGTGAACTCCATATCCTGCATATCTCTGTAGTGATCTTCAAGTGTCTTACAAACCTTGTTGAACTCAGCGAATGCCTCTGGGAACTTCTGCTCCATTTCAGAGATGTGCATTGGTGTACGAACACCGGCAACAACGTCCTCGCCCTGTGCGTTTGTAAGGAACTCACCGAACAGACCCTTAGCACCTGTAGCTGGGTCTCTTGTGAATGCAACACCTGTACCGCAGTCGTCACCCATGTTACCGAATGCCATGGACTGAACGTTTACTGCTGTACCCCATGAATAAGGGATATCGTTATCTCTTCTGTATACGTTAGCTCTTGGGTTATCCCATGAACGGAATACAGCCTTGATAGCGCCCATGAGCTGCTCCTTAGGATCAGTTGGGAAGTCAGAACCGATCTTAGACTTGTACTCAGCCTTGAACTGGTTAGCCAGTTTCTTAAGATCCTCAGCGTTCAGCTCAACGTCCTGCTTAACGCCCTTCTTAGCCTTCATCTCGTCGATAAGCTCTTCAAAATACTTCTTACCAACTTCCATAACTACGTCAGAATACATCTGAATGAATCTTCTGTAGCAGTCCCAAGCCCATCTTGGGTTACCAGACTGAGCAGCGATAGTCTCAACAACTTCTTCGTTAAGACCGAGGTTAAGGATTGTATCCATCATACCAGGCATTGATGCTCTAGCACCTGAACGTACAGAAACGAGGAGTGGGTTCTCCTTGTCACCGAACTTCTTGCCTGTGATCTCTTCCATCTTTACAATGTACTCGTTGATCTCTGCCATGATCTCAGGATTGATCTCACGGTTGTCCTCATAATACTGAGTACAAGCTTCCGTTGTGATCGTAAAGCCCTGAGGAACAGGGAGACCGATATTTGTCATCTCAGCAAGGTTAGCACCCTTACCGCCGAGAAGCTCTCTCATGTTGGCATTACCCTCAGAGAAAAGATAACAATACTTCTTTGCCATTGGTTTTTTACCTCCAAAAATTTTTTGAATTCCGAAGCGTGCGGACACAATTATCCCGTCGCCCACGGTTACATATATATTATAACAGATTTAAAGCCAAATTACCATAGGTTTTTCTCACTTTTATACATAAAATCTTATACAATATTTGCTCACTTTTTATGTGCAATATGACAGTTTTTAAATATCAACACATAAAAAAGCCCTGCTGAAAAACAACAGGGCTGAAACGTCTATTTTGTCGGTGGAAGCAGCTGCCTCTGCAGAAAATACCTACTTATGTCCGATACCGCAGACAAACGGCAATTTATGATATGCCGTACATTTATAGTGCGCTGAACGGGGTGCGCCACGCTTATTTCTAAGCCACCTACATCATACCATATCCGCAAGCATTTGTCAATAGCAAAATGCAAAATAAAAAAGCCCTGCTGAAAACAACAGGGCTGAAACGTCTATTTCGTCGGCTGGAAGCCAAGATACCCAAGATATCTGTGACTTATGTCCGAACACAGCAGACTCGCTGAAATATATTGGGTCTTTCGACAGCTACATTATAGCATATCCGCAAGCATTTGTCAACACCAAAATGCAAAATAAAAAGCCCTGCTGAAAAAACAACAGGGCTGAAAAGTCTATTTCGTCGGCTGGAAGCCAAGATACCCAAGATACCTGTGACTTATGTCCGAACACAGCAGACAAACTGTGATATATCAGGTCTTTCGACAGCTATATTATATCACATTACGGCTTATTTGTCAATCCTATACCACCTGAAAAAGATAAAATTTCAGATAATCCGTTTCAGGCACATTTAGAAGTATCGGGTGGTCAGGGGCTTGCTGTCTTGCTTCAATAAGCTTGAGCTGAACGCCTGCGTCCTTTGCAGCACTCATTACCATTTTCACAAACAGCCTGTTCTCCATAAAATGCGAACATGAGCAAGTGGCAAGATATCCGCCCCTTGGCAGAAGTCTCATTGCCCTATAGTTTATCTCCTTGTATCCCCTCTCAGCGCTTCCCACTGTCTTTCTGCTCTTTGTGAAAGCAGGCGGATCGAGGATTATCATGTCATAATCAGACTTTTCTTCAAGAAGCTTCGGGAGCAGGTCGAAAACGTCTGCGCAAAGAAAATCCATTCTGTCCGTCAGACCGTTTCTCTCAGCATTCACCCTAGCCGTATCAACAGCGAACTGTGAAACGTCCACCGCCGTAACGTGCCTTGCACCGCCCATTGCCGCATTGAGTGCGAACGAACCTGTGTGGGTAAAGCAGTCAAGGACCTTCTTGCCCTTTGCTATCTTCGACACCGCAAGGCGGTTATATTTCTGGTCAAGGAAAAATCCAGTTTTCTGACCGTTCTCAACATCGACCTCATAGCGTATGCCGTTCTCCGTTATCTCAGTGATATTTGACGGTGGCTCAGGGAGAAATTCAGCCCTATACCAGCCCTTGTACTGCTCCAAGCCCTCCAGCTTTCTGATAGCGACATCGTTACGCTCCATTATGCCCGAAACTTTAACTCCGTCCTTTTCAAGCTCTTCAGCAAGAAGCCTGAATATCATATCCTTTATCATATCCATGCCGTAGGAAAGCACCTGCGAAACAAGTATATCTCCATACTTGTCGACAGTAAGCCCAGGCATGCCGTCAGCCTCACCAAAAATAAGCCTGCAAGCCGAAAAATCGTCCCCCATAACAGTTTTTCTGTAATCTATAGCATAGCGGATACGTCTGCGGAAAAAGTTTTCCGAGAAATTTTCATTTGCGTTGTCAGATAAGATCCTTATCCTTATCTTGCTGTTAAGGCTGAGAAAACCCGTTCCAAGATAAGAGCCTTTTTCAGAGAAAACATCGCAAAGCTCGCCGTTTTTCAAGCCCTCAGGCTCGTTTCTCAATTCGTCACAATACACCCATGGGTGACCGTTTTTCAGGGACATTTCCCCTTTTTTCGATATAGTGAACGCAGGATAGATTCTTTTGCTTTTCATTATTATACCTCACAATAATTTATACATTATCCACACAATATAAAACAGACCGTAGGGGACGACGCCCTCGGCGTCCCACCACTCTATGTTCTGTGTAAAAACATCAGCAATATTGCCTTAAAGTATAATTATAGCACAATTCTCTCTATTCTGCAATACATATGTATCGCCGCACCCGAAAATTTTCAGATGCGGCGTTATATGGGGGATTATAACATCAGCACTTTGTATTACAAAGCGCCAAAATGAAGAAAGCTTATTTGTCCGCAGGGTCAATAAACTCGATAGGGTCTATCCACTGACCGTTCTTTTTCAAGCCAAAGTGCAGATGAGAAAGCTCTGCCGCTTCCGCCTGAGCAGTGTCGCCCACAGCACCTATGACCTCCCCTGCATTCACCTCGTCGCCCTCCTTGACGGACATTTCCTTTGACAGATTGTAGTAATGCCCTACAATGCCGTTTCCATGGTCGATAGTCATGCAGTTGCCCCACAGAGGGTCGTCCCATATCTTTGTAACAGTGCCCTTGTTCATCGCCTTGACAGGCTCGCCAAGGTCAGCTTTGATATCAACGCCATCATGGGTTTTCCAGTAGCCGAGAGTTTCCGACTTCACAAGCTCGCCATTAGAAAACGGCTCTAATATCTCACCATTCACAGGCATAACATTTGGCTGCGTCTGAATGTCCACATCCGGCTTGGAGCTTTCGTCCTTTTTAACGTCCGTTTTCTTGTTATCAGCCTGCTTTGGCGCAGTGCTGTCAACGCTTGAAATAGTCAGATTGTCGGCGATATCCTCCATAGCCTTGTTATATGCAGCTATACCCGCACCGCCAAGAGCCAGCAGACACGCCGCAAGTGTAATGTAAACACCCTTCGCTCCCAGAGCCTTGCCTGCGTGTGAATTTCTGATACTGAATTTTTTCATACACACAAAACCTTTCTCCGATATGATTTCCGCAGCCACTGTTGCGCCCACGGCAGTCTTATGCTATCGGCGGCATAAGTCCTCTGGCATTATTTTTGACATATACGGGTAAAATATTCACAGCAAAATAAAAATACCGCACCTGAGTCTTCACTCAAGTGCAGTATTTCCTATTTCCGATCACATTTATGTAGGGGACGGCGCCCTCGACGTCCCAATATCTCTGTATAGTTGCAATTATCCCTATCCGTTTCGTATCTTTCTTTTATCTCCTCAGCACTACCTATCCCGCGACCTCTTTCTCGCAAACTTAAACACTACCCCTGCAATAGCAAGCACCGCTGCAACGCCTATCAGACAAATACAGACTATAACATCATAGCGATTGTTATCAGCATCTTTCAGTGAAATTATGTCAGACAGTTCCATGCCGTTCCACGCATTGCTCAGCACAGTCATTGCCGCTACCCATACCGCAGATGCCGCAAAGCAAAGCGCCCCCTTGAAAAAGCCATTCACTTTTAGATACCTTATAATAAGGAACACTGCCCACACCAACGCCACACAAGTTACCGTTGCGACCATGCCGTCACGAAGGTCTGCCACATCACCGTATTTCAGCGTACCATAAATAACGCAGGCAAAAGTCAGCACAGAATCCGCTGCCATGCAGATAAGCCCCTTGCAGTTTCCTGCATACTTTTCAAACACATCACTCCTCAGTACAAAAGGCAAAAATACGATAGCCTCCCCAAGGAGCGTTCCAAGCACCGCCATAACAAACCAATCCCCGTGTGAATAAACGCACCCTGCGGCATAAAGAAGCATAAGCGAAACTGTTGAAGCCCCAAACGTCCACAGCGCCCTATTCTCCTTCACAAGCACAGGCACATTGATGAAAGAAAACGTTAGCATCAGCGACGTGATAAGCACCATGAACCAACCTATACCGCCATGAGCCACATTATAAATAAAGCTCGGTATTATCGCCGCAAGATAGCCTATACCAGTTATGATAGTGTACCCACGAACGAAGCGTTTATAGCTTTTCACCATAAGGTCGGCTTCCCTCTGCTGACGATCCTCGCTTGCAGTGCAAAGCTCATGCTCAGAAATGTGCAAGACCTCGCATATGCCTGATATCATGGTTATGTCAGGATAAGAAATACCACGTTCCCACTTTGACACAGCCGACTCTGTAACATAAAGCGCCTTTGCAAGCTCTTTCTGTGATAAGCCAAGTTCTTTCCTTTTTGTCTGAATAAATTTTCCCAGTGTAGATTTATCTTCCATTTTCATCGTCACCTTTCAGTATAATTCAGAGTGCGCCCTCTATGGTCAACATTATAGCCCACGGCTTTGAAAAAGTCAACAAAATCGGGCTGGACTGTCAGTCAAGCCGCCTATTTACGCACTTTGCAGCACCTCCGCCAACACGCAGGCATAAAAAATCGCCCTGCTAAAAAGCAAGGCGTTACTGGAGCGGGTCAGAGGGGTCGCACCTCCATCTCCTTTCAGGAAGAAAAGTATTCTGGTAATTGAAATAAACCCGCAAAAAATATGAAGTCCTTACTCATCGTAAGGACTTTTTTGGAGCGGATTACGAGGCTCGAACTCGCTACCTCCACCTTGGCAAGGTGGCGCTCTACCAGATGAGCTAAGCCCGCGGAACAAGAAGTATTATAGCAAGACCTCCCTGTTCTGTCAAGCATTTTTTACATTTTTTTCAATAGTTTTTTCGATGTCTTTCAAAGAGCCTATCACGGCGCCTGTTCTGTTGAAGATGCCTCCGACTGCGCCGCAGACACCTGCTCTGCTTGATACACCTGAATTTCTTCCTCCGTGGGCTTGAGCAGGAATTCAATGATCCCCACCGGGTCGGTTTCCGGATAGTAATGGACGATCCAGACCGCTTCCTCCCGGGTCCCCCGCTCCTGCCGCACCTGCTGAACCTCCTGCGCCACCTTCTCCCGGCTGTCTGCCTGCCAATAGCCCATGCGGACCACCAGTTCCGTCCGGCCACCGTCCAGCGCCGCCTCCAGCAGATCACCAAGCGCACTGACGCTGGAGGCGCTGACGATGGTCTGCATCTGCTCCGCCGTGCGCCGATATCCGATCTGAAGGTCCGCCTCAAAGCAGCTCCGCTGGGGCTGGCTGATATAGGTGATGTACTCCACGGCATAGGCTCCCAGCGGGGTCTCCTGCTGAACCTCCTGTGCCGCCTTTTCCAATTCCTCCAACGCAGTTTGTTCGTCCGGGAAATTATACAGCCGCAACGACGCGGTTTCTGTGTGCTGACCGATGAGGATCAGCAGATCGTTGACCATATCCTGCCGGTTTTCCGCCCGCAGGGTAGCGGCGGCCTCACTTTCCCAGAACTTGCTGCTGTGAGGCTCTGATGTGGTATAGGAGCGCTCCAGAAGAGCGGCGCAGCCTGTCAGCAGGCTCAGCGCCAGTCCCGCCGCCGCCAGTCGATATGCCTTCATTCGCGCCCCTCCTTTTTTAAATCGTTTAATAGCCCAGATCCTGATCGATCAGGACCACTTCCATCTCCATGTTGGCTACGGCCTCCCACAAAACCACCAGGCCCCGGCAGATCCGCTCCGGGCTCTTGCAGTCATAGCAGCGATCTCCATGAACGGCGCAGGGCGTTTTCCGGCCCAGCCGCTGGGCATTCTTCGGTGCGGCAATGTTCCGCGCCCGCCAAAGGGCCTCTTCGTAGGTGGGGGCCAGCTTGTTCCGGCCCACGATGAACCAGACCTTCTTGTGGCCATACAGGGACGACGCTACCCGGTTGCCGTTGCCGTCGATGTTGATCAGTTCGCCGGTCTCCGCCATGCCGTTGACAGAGGTGATGTACATATCCGCCGTCATGGCCTCTCTGCGGGGGTCCGCCGCTGACTCCGGACGCCAGTGCCAAAACACATGGTTGTGTCCGGACAGCTTTTCGTAAAGGCCCATCTGCTCCGCCGTGACGGAGCCGCCGATACCCACGGATACGCCGTCAATGGAGTGGTCCAGATAGTCCGCAGCCTCTTCTGCCGTGGCAAACGCACTGACATGGAACCGCTTGAATTCCAGATTCTTTTTGACCGTTGTAAAATCCGTCATGGAAACTGCCTCCTTATAATTCCTTCTGATACTCGCCGAAGCCCTCGCCCAGCACGTCATGGGCGTCGCAGACGATCAAAAATGCCGCCGGGTCCGCCTCATGGACGATCTCCTTGATCTCCACGATCTCCCGCTGGCGGAAGGCCACCATCAAAACGTGCTTTTCGCTGCCGCTGTACGCGCCGGTGGCA